>OCAT01000030.1_pt1 | contig 154447 bp, 188 predicted proteins | sample 1538311 | NCBI WGS metagenome assembly OCAT01 (sample SAMEA2580287, study PRJEB22360) | human gut metagenome | biome: human gut; feature: human-associated habitat; material: faeces | place: Denmark | collected 2008/2010
GCTATCCATCTACCTCCGCGCGGGGTCCCCCCCCCAAAAACCCCAGCCAATATAAGTTGAAGAGACAGACTGACAACCCTATATTGAATATGGCTACCGTAGTATATCTTCAAGGAAAGTATAAGTTCGAGAAAACTAATTATACGGTTACATCAAGAATCGGATCCTTAGATATAGAAGGCGAGTTTGATGTTAATAAGTTGGTAAGGAAAGAGCCGCTGAGGGACTATATATATAGAGTCATGAATGAGATGAGAGGGTGATGGAATTTAGGGAGTTCAATAAGAGCGTTCATCGGTATGAGCTGGATCATAGCAAACCAAGGAGGAAGCTGACGTGCCCGCAATGCGGCAAGGATAAGTGTTTTACGCCGTACGTGGACGTAACCACCGGTCAGATCGTTGGAGAGCAGTTTGGGGTGTGTGATCATAAAAATAAATGTGGTTACTTTAAATATCCAACAGGGAGCGAACTTGGGAACAATGATCTTTTTACCGATTCAAACAAAGTATTAAGGAGGTACAGACCTCCTATGGATCCGGATATAGCCAACTGCATTCCGGTAAGCAAGATGTTTGAGACGCTTAATCCTTTCGAGACATCCGATCTTCAGGATTATCTATCCAATATCTTCGGATCGTATCATACCAATAGGGCATTTAGCTTGTATAAAGTTGGGATGATGAGATTCGGGGACTGGGGTAAGTGCTGTGTGTTCTGGCAACTGGATAAGAATTGGGTAGTGCGGACCGGGAAGATAATGGACTACGGGCCTGACGGGAAGAGGGTAAAGGTTCCCATGGATCATGTATGTTGGGTGCATACACTGGACGGTCAGGATTACCTGCTTAGGCAATGCCTGTTCGGGGAGTTTCTTATCAACTTCTATCCCAATGACGCTCCGGTGTATATAGTAGAGTCAGAGAAGACGGCTGTTATCTGTAACATCGTGTACCCTAGTAGGTTGTTTATGGCCTGTGGCGGTATCCATATGCTGAAAAGGGAGATGATAGAGACATTGGGTAGGAGGCGGATAGTCCTGTACCCGGATAAGGGCGACGCTTTCAACGAATGGAGAAAGAAGGTAGACAAGGATATGAGGGGGATGAATATAGAGATAAGTAATTTTCTAGAATCAAAACCCAATATAAATGAGGGAATGGATATAGCGGATTATTTTATTATTAAACAAATTTACAATGGCAAAGGTAGTTGACAATTACAAGAAATTCAAGGTGCTTGAAATAACAAGACAGGAGATGATGGATAAGCTCACCAGATATGGGTGCTTAGGTATTTGCGATATGTGTAACAGACCTACATCCGTGGGCTATTATGTAGCAGTAATCAATCAATGGATGTGCGAGGACTGTTATAATGATTTCATCAAATCAGTTGACAGGTATGAGGAGGATATGAGAATAGAGAACAGGAATTTTAATAGATTCTGTGATCTATTTAATGTCAAAATACAAGAAAAGGCATGAGAGAGCTATCTTTAGCCCAGAAAGCTATGTTAAACGGATCCGTATGCCCGTATTGCAAGGCCCCATCCACTATGATAAATACGGTGGAGGGAAAGCAAGTTGGGTGCGAGAAGTGTGGGGCTTGGATGAGATCCGATTCTACGGGTAAACCTGTAGGTAGGTTAGCCAAGCCGGATCTCCTTAGGTCTATGGATATGGTAATGACCGAGATCAACGTATTCTTAATAAAAACAGGACAGGATAGACATGATCTTTACAAAGAACTATCCGGTGAGCTTATGATACCGGAGGAGCATATATCCCCTTACAAGATGTCTTTGCCATCATTACTTAAAATCATGAGACATATCAAGGCATATAGTGATAATCGGATACAGATATATGATGGAGGGAGGGGGAATAACTGCCCTAGGCATAAGGCGATAGCGATAGGAGGTAGCGCATGCCACGGATGTCCGGAGCATCTATTCCATGTAGTGGATAAGGTAACTGACTTGGTGGTGTGTGACGCTGACATGAGTTACGGTGATTACAAAAAAATAATTATTAATAAAAATTGACAGAACATGAAAGTAATTTTCATTCACAAACAGACAGGGTTTTATGTAGGAGGATCAGTGTTTAACAAGACATGTGGTTTTTACAAATGCAGAGATAAGATGATAGAAAAAGGCATAAGCGAGGATAAGGCCAACATGCTTATTGATATAATAGGTCCGCACTTATGTGTGTGGGAAATAAAAGATGGGGATGATCCTTACGAGAGCATGAGAAGCAGACTCGGAGATAAAGCCTCATATTTAGATGGAGAGGATATTATCGTAGAAGATTATGATTATGACGAGGAGGGCGAGAATGGGGAGATCGACTGAATACTATAGGACACATCCGGAGGCCAGAAAGAAGAAGGCTGAGACGGACAAGAAGATCAACGCCAGACCTGAGCAAAAAGCCAAGAGACGGGAGTTGGGTCGTAAGAACTACAAGACCGATAAGCTGAAAGGTAAAGCCTATCGGAAGGGAAAGGATCTATGCCATACGGCAAAGGGATTGAGGTACAAATCAAGGTCCGCTAACAGAGGATCTAAATCCGATACGGCTGGCGATAGAAACGCACGAGGATGAACGATAATAGGATATGGAAGACGTCCAAGGAAATTATCATGGACGCCTATGAGAGGATAATGAAATATCAGTCGGGAGAACTTCTCCCGGCTCGTACTGGATATCCTTATCTAGATAAAGCTTTGCTGGGAGGATTTTACCCTCAACATGCGATAGCCATAGGAGCTAGACCAGGGGTTGGAAAATCCTATTTGGCACAGAAAATCATGAACAATGTGATGAATGTCAACATCAATCCACAAGCAGATGATTATGTATGGTTAAGATGTGAGTTCGAGATGAATCCGGAAGACTTGGTATTACGTTCACTATCAAAAAAAATGAACAAAGACATAGAAGATATCCTCCTTCGTAAAATGGATGAAGAGGAGATGCTGGAAATGCAAAAATGTCTTAAACAAGAAAATTCAAACAGAATAACGTATATACCAATACCTACAACAGTTGATGAGCTTAAAGATTTTCTATGGAATGTATATATGCCGGCGAATAAGGATAAGAAAATTGTATTTGTATCCATAGATCATACAGCTCTTATACAAGGTTCGGGTGACGCCAAGAGGAATATAGATAGTTTGATGAATATGTGCAATATAGCCAAAAGAACGTTTCCAAACATCTTCTTCCTTATCGTATCGCAACTCAATCGAGAGATAGAGGGTAGGCGTGATCCGAAGGATCATATGCCAAGGCAGTCTGATTTCTATCAATCTGACTCATTGGGACAACTGTGTACGGCTATGGTAGTGTTGAATATCCCAAGGAGATACGGGTACTCCTCATACATGCAATTTCCGCAAGGATGGTATCCTAATCTGGAACGTTTTAAAAGTGAATCAAGACGATCCTTCCGTGTAGATGGATTATTGTTCCATCATATCGTAAAGGTTCGTCAAAGATCATTGGAGGAGATTGACGCTATACATGTGGATATCATGAAAGGATATGAGCGATATTATCCTGATGGAGGGGTGGTGCGCCAAGAAAGACCGGGAGGCTCGGATGCCCCCGTAGGCAGCGGCAGGCCGGACACGACCGTAGTGACGCTACCGCCCCCGCCTCCCAGTATTCCATTGGAGCAGCAATGCATACCGCCTAGCGATGATTTCAATGTAGTACATGACGAAACACCATATTAATCATGAGACTTAGAAAGAATTATTTGCTTGTTATTATGAAAGGTATGGAGATGTTGTTAAAAGCCAACTTCTCCACCGAGAATAAGATGGGCATACGGGAGATTATATCCTATTTAAAGGAGATGTCTGAATACAGTATCAGGTATATCATCAACCGGGAACGGGAAAAGGAGATCATTAACATCTGCGAGGAGGTATCCAAAAAAGTTCAGGAGTATAAGAGGATGAACGACAACTCTATGGTATTGGAATTGGAGAATCTAAAGCGGGAGGTTGTAGCGGTAGAGGATCTTCTTAGCTCCTACAAAGGCGTTCTTGACGCTGAGCTGGTGATAGCCGAGGATGATATCAGGATCATACGGGATAAGATCGCTATAAGCCTGAGAGAAGACGGGACATGCAAGAGTATGACCGACGCCGATAAAAGGGCTAGGGTAGATGTAAGGTACGAGCGGGCTTTAGAGGACTATCGAATCCTTCTAAGATGCGCTAATACGGTTAGGGCTAAGATGTCAGTTATAGGGCATCTTAACCAATCAATAAATCAATCCATATCAGTTGGTAGGGTTAGTATGGCTAATGAATCTTATACGGTAAAACAGTATGAAAAAGGGAAAGAGATTATCGAAAGCAGACGGTCTTAAAGTATTGATAGGAGCTTACAATGCTATAGAATGTAGACGTGAGTTAACTATGTGTGCAGCTATAACCGAAACGGCTGATATGCTTGGATTAGTGGATAGAAAAAATGTTTTAGCGTATGAACTTATACCTGAGTTGAGGATGTTTAAGCCGATCAATAGTCGTATAGAGGAAATTTGGTTCGATTTTTCCGATAAGTATACAAGGCTATATATATTACGCACGTTGATTAACATATACAACGATACCGATCATCCTGATATAGTAGAGAAAATAGCTAGAAAGATTAGATCAATATTTTAATTCATTAGCTTATGTATATTAATTTTGAACAGATGATGACATCAGGATTAACGATGTCTGATGTCGGGTATCTTTTGATGATCCGGCAAAAAGAAGAGATGGCTAACACCATTCCAAAGGAGAAAATAGATAGTTATAAAGCATCTGGTTATATCGAGCTTCAGAAGAATGGGAAGTGGAAGATAACGCCAAGGGGAGGATCGCTGCTGATGCTGATAGAGACACCCGGTCTGACACCGGAGGTCGAGGGGATCCGGGACCGTATCGTTGGGGTATATAACGATATGGGTAAGGATACAGGAGCTATCAAGGAGGTAGAGAAACGGCTCGTATGGTTCGTGGCTAATACCAACTTCAAGGAAGAACCTATAGTAAGAGCCGTAATATCCCACATAGATCTTAAACGTGAGTATACGATGAGATTGGATAACTTGATCTGGAAACCATCAAATGTGTATAGCGTGCATATGAGTTTATCGGAATCAACGTTATTCGATACGATCATAAAAATGTATGGCATGACGTCTGACTTGTATCTTAGGGAGAACAAGAACAAGGAGCTGGCATGGTTGTTCGCCATAAGCCGGCTCCCGGATCCTCCCAAGAAAATGGATAAGGAATACGCTATCACAGGCGATGTTAAGATGGATATCGAAAGGATATCAGATATAAAAAAAGAATTAGGTAGAAGATTAAAAATATCAATTTAGTATGGAAAGAAAAGAAGTTGAAAAAAATAGTCAAGGAAACGATATTTGAGAAGATGGGTGAGTTTACGGGTTTTAATCATGCTGCCGAGATCGACAACGAGGATGGGCTGGCGACTGACATGGCTATGGATTCCTTTGACTACGCAGAGGTGGTGATGGAAATAGAGAAAAGGATGGGTATATCTATACCTGATGAGACACTAAACATCAAACCTTATACTAAACTTACGGTAGGGGAATTTATGGATATATTATATAATTATCTAAATAATCATGGAGAGAGATAAAATATTGAAACTAGCCAGAAAAGAGATATTTGAAAAAATGCATAAGTTCAATTACATTAATAATATAGAGGTAATTGATGATGTAAAAGAAGATAGTAATTTATCATCTGATCTGGCTATGGATCCATTTGATTTATTAGAGGTGTTGATGGATATTGAAGAGAAGATTGGTATAAGGATATCGGATGATGTCTTCGGTGATAAACCTGTTGATGAACTAACTGTAGGGATTTTTGCGGATATGTTGTATGATTGGTTTAAGAGTAAGTGATGGACTTTGGATATGATGATTGGGAAGAGGGGTTAGAAACCCCTCTTGTCGATGATTGTGATGACGATCATGAGGAGGAAGAATATGATTTCAGTTAAGGAGTTAAGGCCGGGCAATCTTGTAAAAGACAAAGCTGGCGATATATGGAGAGTAGGGTGCGTTACCGGTATGCGTAATGAAAGTGGATCATTAATCCTTGAACGTGAGGTTGATGATGGGATAATGAAATGGTATTCAGGGGAAGATGATATCATGCCTATTGAGATAGACGATAACCTTCTTGACGCTATCGGTTTCAAGAGTGACAAGAATAGGGACGTATATCGTGGACACGGGATGACCATGGAGGTTTTTGGCGACGAGTATTATCTCGGACTTAGGGATATGGAGGATGACCTGAGCGAGCTTATCCAGATAAGGTATTTGCATAACCTACAGAATATTTCGATGGATTTATATGAGCGTGACATAAATACGGAGAGGCTTTATGATCGTTCCGGAGAATAACTTGCTATGTAAGACCATAGGCGGTGAGAAGGTGCTTGCCGCATCCTACTCACAGATAGACACGTTTGTCCAATGTCCGTATAAGTGGTATAAGACTTACGTGGAGGGTCACAGATCCACGGAGAAGCACGAGGCTACGTCATATGGTACGGTTATCCACCAGACAATGGAGTATTTCTTCAAGAACGGATGTAGACCTTCTTATGAGGATATGAGTAAGGCTTTCAATTACTATGCGGATATAGAGAAGATTCCTTTTGATAGCGTAAAATCCCAGATCGAGTCTATGCAACATGCGGCTAGGTTAATAAGATGGATTGTGGGGTTGTTTGAGAAGGATGCCGCTGGCAATTATAAGAAGACGTGGTCCGATCTTACGCCAATGGAGAAGGTGATCCGGGGGTCGAGACCGGCCGGCGTGGAGGAGGGCTTCGTCCTGCCCTATAAGCTGCCCAAGCCCCTTACCTTGGATGGCGTGACGTACGATAAGGTACATATCATAGGATCGGTGGACTGGCGTGGAGAGTATAAGACAAAAGACAGGATAGCTATGTATACGATAGACTGGAAGTCCGGGAGAAAGTTATTCGATGAGGATAAGCTGCTTCACAATCTCCAGCATCCGATATACGCCTTTTACATACTCAGAAAATATAAGGTATTGCCGGATATGTGCAGCTATTTCTTTACCCGCATGCTGGACAATCAGAACGTGAAGGTAGATAAGGAGAAAGTAGAGAGATCGGTCAAGGAACTTAACGATATTCTCCTTGACATGTATGATTTCGAGACAAATAAAATAGATAGCTATCAAGCTCACGTTTGGGACAACGCCAAACAGGGGTATAAGTACGAGAAGCGCTACCTCATGGGACGCCAGCCGGCCTGCCTTGAACCCCGCCCCAAGCCCTTGTGTTTTTGGTGCGATTTCTCGATCCACAAACAAGGGACATGCAGGTACTCATCGGATTGGGATGAGTCAAAAAGAAAGAATAAAAAAGATTAACTTTATTAAAAAGCCTAGGTAAATATCTAGGCTTTAATTATATTTGTGTCAATAAATAACTGGTTATGATAGAATAAATTATTTGTATCATAAACTATGTTTATATTTATGGCATAAGATATTAAAAATGAGATTAGTTGAGAGACATATCGTAAAAGACAACCGATTTGAGGATATATGCCTCAAATCCGGGTTGTTGTATAATTATGTTCTTTTCAATGTCAGACAAGGTATATTTTCCGGAGATTACATAAATGAATATGAGTTTTCTACTAAATTATGTAAGGAGAATCAGGTTGATTTTAGGAATCTACCATCAGTAGTATCCCAACAAGTCGTAGCTCAAGTATTTTCGGTAACAAAATCTTGGATCAGATCAAAGAAGGAATATAAAAAGAATCCTTCTAAGTTCAACTCAGAACCTAAATTGCCGAAGTACAAGCGAGGTAAGAAGCAGAATATGGTAGTCTTTACGACTTCTGCTTGCAGATTGAAAAACGATGGTTGCATCCATTTTATCAAAAACATAATTCAACCAATCAAAACAAACATAGGAGATAACAAATTATGTCAGGTTAGGATAATTCCACAAGCCACTTGTTATGTGGTTGAGGTGATTTATGAGAAGAAGGAACAGAATCTAAACCTGAATAAGGATAATGTTCTTTCGATTGATTTGGGATTGAATAATTTATGTACATGTATAAGCAATGTAGGTATCAAGCCTTTCATTGTAAACGGCAAGATTATCAAGTCCTTTAATCAGTGGTATAATAAGAAGAGAGCTAGATTGATGTCTTACATTGGAGATAAGGGAACTTCAAGGAGACTTAGACAGTTAAACAATTACAGGAATTTTTGGATAGATGATCATATCCATAAGATCAGCAGGTTTATTGTCAATTATTGTATTGACAATAATATTGGTAGTCTTGTAGTAGGGTTAAACAGAGGATGGAAGAATGGAGTAAATCTAGGAAAGAGGATAAATCAGAAATTCGTTGAAATCCCGTTCTCTAAACTCATTGACAAGATTTCCTATAAATGTAAATTAGTTGGAATCATCCTTCAGGTTCACGAGGAGTCCTATACCTCCAAAGTAGATCATCTGGCTTTTGAGAAACTGTGCAAGCATGATGTTTATCTCGGCAAAAGAAAGAAACGAGGATTGTTTCAAAGCTCTATTGGGAAGCTGCTAAATGCTGATATCAATGGAGCTATCGGAATTGGTAGGAAAGTATTCGATGATTCTTACGTCAGTGGGATAATCGATAGTGGGTTGGCGTTTAACCCTGTTAGAGTAAACATTTTGTGATATGAATGTGAATTTAATAAATAAAATAAATAATTTTAGTAACGTGGATAAAAACGAAAGAGAAAAACAGGTATTGGATCTTCTGATGTCTAGAAAGGATATCAGGAAATTGGTAGAGAAATCAAATGAATGTTATTCTAAAATGGATTTCGTTGGTGCCATGAAATGCCGGCAGGAGATAAAGGATATCGTAGACCGGGAATCGAAGATCATGTTGACAAAAAGCGAGTCTTTGGTGAGTTTGATGAACAACGCTGATAATGAATATAAATTCAATATGCTGGTATGGCTACATTCCATGATGTGTATGGCAGATGTGTTTAACGGGATATTGGAGGATTTCAAGGATGGGGTAAGGAAAGCCAATGGCAACTCTAAGTTCGTTAAATTCGATAATCTGGATCGGTTGATGACGGAATGCAAGAAGGAGATTGATTACCTAATGAAAGGTACAAGTAAATCGTTTCAGATATCTTTCGCCGTAAGAAGCGATGAGTTAAGGGAGATGATAGAGAATATGGTTGGAGACAATATCCGAGAAGGGTATGACATATTCAAGGAAGAGGCTAAGATGACCAAAGAGACAGACAGGAGCAAGATAGAGGAATTTAATAAAAGGCTGAACCATGAGTAAATTTGATGTAAAGATAGGTGATATAGTTCATACCCAGATAGGGATAGGAGAGGTGATAGCCATAAGCAAGACCAAAAAGACTTTGATGGTAAAAATGGACGATGGCCGGGAATGTGCGATAAGACTAGAGTACGTGAAAGACGTTTTTGATAACTACAGAGATGACATATAAATTAAGGCCATATCAAGAGGAGTGTGTTAAAAGTATCTCCGATTACATAAACTCTGATAGACATGATCCGGTATTGGTTATAGGCCCAGTAGGTTGCGGGAAATCCTTGTTGATAGCGGAAGCGGCCAGATTGATGGGAGATAAGACACTGGTCTTACAACCATCAAAAGAATTGCTACAGCAGAATTATGATAAGCTTACATCATATGGCATACCGGCTACCATCTACTCCGCCTCCTGTGGCAAGAAAGAACTATCTAACATGATATACGCCACGTTAGGATCTGTCAAGAAAGTTATTGGTCAGCTTAAGGAGATGGGGATCAGGAACGTATTGATAGATGAGGCTCATGCCGGGTATAGCCCGGAGGATGGTAGCGAGTTTATGACATTCATGAATGAACTGAAACCAAAAAAGGTGATAGGGTTTACCGCTACACCATGCAGGCTTAAAGCGATGTCGATAGGGCAGGTGTCATATTCCCAGCTTAATTTCATCACTCGTATGAGACCGGTATATTTCAAGAACCTAATCCATGTCATACAGGTGGAGGAGATGATAAGGCAAGGATTCTGGACACCTCTTAAGTACGAGACATGGGATTTCAATAGAGATGCTCTTAAGCTCAATTCTAACGGCTCCGAATATACAGCTGGGTCTATTAGTGAAGCGGTGAGAAAAAATGGCTTAAACAATCTTATTTTACGTCGGTTGATGGTATTAAAAGACATATGTAGATCTATACTGGTATTTATGGATTCTGTTGAGAGCTGTAATACTGCCGCCGAATGGATGAACGCCAAGATATGCGCTGGCATGGCGGAGGTAGTTCACGGAGGCACGCCAAAGAAGCAGCGGGAGGCTATAGTCGAGAGATTCAAGTCAGGTGGGACGAGGGTAGTGTTCAACTATTCCGCCCTCGGTACGGGATTCGATCATCCGGGTCTGGATTGCGTGATAGTAGGGAGACCGACATTCTCATTCTCATCGTTTTATCAGTGGCTTGGCAGGGCGGTTAGGATAAAGGACGGTAAGGATAGCGCATTGATCGTTGATTGTTGTAACAACTCGTCAAGGTTCGGTGATATAAGGAAACTTAGTATAGAGAACTACAAAGGATATGGATGGGGGATGTTTATCGGCGATAAACTAATTACCAATATCCCGATGGGGGATAAGGTAACGAAAACAGATCTGGATATCAAAGCCGCCAAGAAAGATCGTAGGAGGGGGCTGGCGCAGGGCGTAACCGCCGCCCCTGTTCCCGGGAGACCGGATCATCCCCTTGGCTCTACGTTAATGACATTCGGCAAGTATTGTGGATGGATGTTGCATTCAATTCCGGTATCGTACTTCAAATTCATAAACGAGACATTTGACTGGGATAATGATAGGAACAAGAATATAAAAGAATACATAGATTTTTTAATCAAAAACAACAGATTATGACAGGATGTATATATCATGAGGCTGATCTTGACGGAGTAATGTCAGCGGCTATAGTAAAAAAGTATTTCAAAGGGGACATTGATCTTCTTCCTTACAATTACGGCAAGGAAATACCTGACGTGAATAAATATGATAAGGTATTTGTAGTTGACGTATCATTTGGCGATAGAACGAGATTCTTATTCGACGAATGGGAAGACAAGGGGATAGATGTCACATGGATAGACCACCATAAGACGGCGATAGAAGCTGTGAAGGACTATAATGTCAAAGGCAAAAGACGTATCGGAACGGCGGCTTGTGAGCTTACGTGGGAATATCTTTTCGATGATATCGAGACCCCTGATGTGGTAGAATTATTGAGTGCTTATGATGTATGGGATCACGACCGGTTCGAGTGGAGTGATGTCATGGCATTCCAATACGGGATGAGAGGATATTGTGGTCTTGACGTGGATATGGCGGCAAAGGTCATGGACGGCGATCATGACTTCATATATGACATGATAAGGAACGGAGAGGCGATACTGGAGTATATCATTGAGAAAAACAGGGGCGAGATGGATATGTTCTCATTCGAGGCTAACGTGTTTGGGTATAAGGCCATATGTATGAATACGACGGAGTTCAACAGCGCTACATTCGAGGCTAAATACAATCCAAAGAAACATGATCTGATGATGCCGTTCTGCTGGAATGGGAGATTCTTTAGATGCTCGTTCTATACCACCAAAGAGGAGTTGGATGTCTCGGCGCTGGCGCGTAAGGCCTATCCCGGGGGAGGAGGTCATAAGGCGGCGGCAGGCTTCCAGCTTAGCGAAGAGGATATGATGGAGTTCCTAAAGACAAAGAAAATGTGATATGATATGGGTCTTGCTTAGTATGGCAGTGATTATATTATCCATAGCTGTAATAGTGAAAGGCTGGGATGATTTACATGAAGGTATGTTCCACGGAGGATTAATTATGATAACTATAGGAATAATATCAATATCTGCATCAATATTTTATATGAATGAAGGAAATATTAAAAATATGGAGAATATGAAAAACGTATATAAGTTCAAAAAACTTAGCAAAATAAAGCTAGACGATTACGGCTTCGGTTTATTCGAGTACAATGGCGTTCTTTATTTCAAGGAGGCAGATGAAGGGAGATGCTTTGATGTAAGGAGCGGGAATGAGACTATTATCGGGAAAGATAAAATTGTAACGGCCTTGGAGGATTGATCATGAGAAAACTTGACGACACCAACAGGACAAGAAAGAAAAACGTACGGCACTCGTGGGTAAAGGCGGGACCGGGGATCCAACGCTGCGCTATTTGCGGAATTACGAAGCAAAGCGAGTGGAGAGACGGGAAGACCTCGCATTGCGTATATCTATCATCTGGTGAGCTTTACTCTATGACAGGTGAGACACCAGAATGCAGGGATCTTAGTGAATTTTATTAATCTAAAAAGTATATAATTACCTAATAATAAAACAAAAAGGAGTTTGAAATGAAAGAGGAATTTAGCAAATACGACAAAGTCGTTTATGATGGCGAGGTATTCGAGGTGCTTGAGACCGCTGACAATACGGGAATGATGAAAATAGGCTCATTGCTGGATACAGCATATGAGTTCCTTTGGGTTGATGAGGAGATGGTCGTGTCGTTAAAAAGGGCTATCAAGTTAAAACTTATCGATGATGAGACGGCGGATGAGGCGATGAATTTCGGGAAGACAAAAATAGGAGATGCGATGGTGGAAAGCGGGCCGCTCGTAGGGAAAGACGGTAGCGGGAAGGACGACAGGACCGACGGTAAACTCCGGTGGGATCTCCTTCCTTTGGCTGAGATAGAGGACATCGTGAGGGTATATACGGAAGGCGCCAAGAAGTACGCTGATAACTCATGGCAAGATATACCTGATGGATTCAATCGTTATCTAGGCGCACTCATGAGGCACTTGGTTGCTTACACGAAGGGGGAGAGATATGATAAGGAGGGATTTATGCATCTATCCGCCGTATGCTGGAACGCTATAGCATTATTATATTACGATAAACATAACAAAGGGCTTATAGAATGGAAGAGTCAGGAGAAAGAGTAGTAGATGAGAGATTAAGAGCTATCAATAAAAAAACCGGTAAATACGTTGATTTAATCAAGCGCACTATTTATGATGATACTCCATTTCCGATAGTTAAGTATCTCAATTATAGTTATGATGAATTGAATTATGATTATGTAAGGTATCTGAATTTTGATATAGACATAAATTGGGAGCAGCGCAGATATCAAATCGTGAAAGATTTATTATCTAACGATTTTGATGGAAGGAAAATAGGTATGGATGAGATAGATAACGCTATATTTATAGCGGATTTAATTATTAATAGATTAAAAACTGTTTAAAATGGTAAGAATCGATTTTTTCACGAAGAAAGACGCTGAGTACAGCGATTACATGCGATATATTATCGCCAACACGTTACAGGAGTATGAGGGTGAGGTTACGTTGAACCAGATCCCGGAGAACAAAGCCACGGAGGAGGAGATATCCAAGTACGGTATAGAGGTATATCCTACTATCATCGTCAGCGGAGATAACATGGATGGCTTTAATAAACTTGAGGGGATGGACAGAAAAGCTGATCTTATTAACATCATGTCGTTATACGACAAGAAATAGGCTTATGACGATAAGGGATAAATATTTTGGCTGGAAAGATATATTCTTTGACAGGTTCGTGCATTGTTGTAATGAAAAAAGTGACCAACCACAAGGAAGTAATATACCTCTAGCCAAAATAAACTTCGATAACAAGACAGGATATGTGGAGGACGGGACTATTAATATAGCCGAGCTTCTTCAATATCTTTGGATAAATAATAAGGTCTATGGGTGTGAATATGCACCCATAGAGATATCCTCTGTCTTACAAACATTGGTTAGATTAGTCGAAAACGCTAAGCTCATATTTGACGACCAGCCCGGCATACATGACATGACTATGTATAATGGATTCTTCCTTAGGGATGATTTCCAATCCGGCAAAGATTATTCACTTAATCTGGACAAAATAGTGAGCGGGATGGGAGGATGGTATGGAGAGGATGAGGATCCATGCTACTCGATGTTCGTCAGCCAAGATCAGATATGGAACTTGAACCCGATATTGAAGGTATTAGCTGATGAGGGATCTATTCTAGCCAAGGAACTTGGGTATGATATGAACTCATATGTCAGCGATAATGGATACACGATATACAACCCATATCTGTCATGGATCAATCATTACTATCATTATTGCCCGACATTTAATGAGGATAAATTAAAGCCTTGGGATAGGGTAGAGGATAGAAAGAATAAGTTCAAGATGACGGATAAGGTCAAGAGAGGTGCCAATAACTGGTACTATTCAGGCGGGACTATATCTTGCGTGGATAGCTTCTTAGGGAAGAAATACAGGAAGAATCTCCGGACTTTCATATATCGTGGAATAGTGTTCTTTCTGGATCGGATATGGCATACGTCTTTATTTGAGAGGATGGGCGTGAAAATGAAATACAACGCTTATTATTGTTATGCCGCTACTTCCGGGATATGGTATGATAATGGATTCAAGGAAAGACTAGCCAAGAGATTTAACAAGTCGCTGGGCGGCGACGGGGATCTGTTCGGGGCTAACCTAGCCTGCATGGTATGCGACCGGCGGGATATCGACTGGGAGGCGCTTCGCCTTTGGCTTGACAAATACGATGATCCTACTGATAAGGGTATGGTGAATAGTCCTATCCAATTTATGTATTTATATTTATATTACACTTTTAACAAATAACTTGAAATGAAGAAGATAAATGACTGGGTTATAAAAACATTTGGGTTGAGAGGTTCATGGAGCTGGGCTAAGAAACAGATGTTAAATGGAGCGATCATTAAACGTAAGGCTACTGCAGGGACATACAAAATAGCTATTGATAATGACAAGAATAGGTTACTTGTAGCCACATGGGGTCATCTAGATCAAAACCCTGTATGGGAAAGGTGTCCGCATAGTTTATTAGATGAAGATGCGGTTGATTATTTTGTTACAGCTCATAAGGAATTATCATATGGAGGTATAAAGATCAGAATGAAAGATGAATTTAACTATAATGATAAAATATCGAAAGCATGAAAAAGATTACCGATAAAGACGTAGAGGCTCTTAAAGCCGGAAAGAAGGTGACAAAAGGTTTTATCCATATGCAATTGGATGATAAGGGAAAATTGAACTTGTGGAGTGATATCAATATAACTGACAATTATAGAAGTCTTAAGATAGACGCTAACAAATTGTTTGATCATGGGATTCTTTCAGAGGAATATGATAAATTGAGAGTTACAAATATAGAACAACAGGGACGAAGGTAATGAAAGTGCATATTATTAATCATCGCTGCGGTGACGATGAAATAGAAGTTAAAAATGGCATACGAGTTTTTGATTGGGTTGGTAATGAGTTTATTATCAATCTAAATAATTTTGGGGAACTGGAAATAAATGGATTGAATGAAGGTTTATGCATTATACCTAAATACGGGAACCAAATTGTCATAAAGAAACAGATTTAAAGCAATGTATGACGCTAAGAAAGAAGCAATATAGGTGATGAAGGGTAGATATGAAGGTAATTATATACCAAATGGAATTTATGAAAGCGGAGAAAAATATGACAGTACAAGATTTGATAGACGAATTGATGCTTGTCAAGGATAAGAGTAAGGAAATAAGGGTTGTTGTAAATACGAATGATTATATAACATCATACCCTGCTTCTTTATTTGATATGTCTATAAAAGAAGGGGAAGATATAGCCAAAGATCATTTTGATAATATAATTGCTATAGAATTGTATAGATAAACAATAGACAATATGAAGGTATTATCATTATTTGACGGGATATCATGTGGGTATCTAGCATTACAAAGAGCCGGCATACCTATCGAGACTTACTACGCCTCGGAGATAGACAAGACATGTATAAAGGTAAGTCAAAAACATTTTCCTAATATTATTCAATTAGGGGATGTTAATAACTGGAGAACATGGGATATCCCTTGGAAAGACATAGATCTGGTCATGGGAGGGTTCTGTTGCCAGAGCTTCTCTAGCTCAGGTAAGGGTAAGGGATTCATGGACGCTCGTGGAAGGCTTTTCTTTTGCTTCTCGGACATCGTAAAGCATTTAAGAAAGGAAACCAAAGGTAAAATCCTGTTCTTGGGCGAGAACGTCCGGATGCGGGACGAGCACCGCTGGGTGATCACCGAGGAGCTTGGCGTGGAGCCGGTGGAGATCGATAGTGCCTTGGTCTCGGCACAGACCCGGCATCGCCTTTATTGGTGTAATTGGCCGGTAGAAATGCCGAAAGACAAGCATATATCATTGGATGATATTCTAGAGCATGACAAGGGTTGGAATCCGGGAGCCATAAGAGGGAGATATATAGGGACCATTGTCGGTAGAAGGATAGGAGATGACGGGTATCGAAAGGATTGTGACATGGGCATAAAAATAACGCAATGTCTGGAGATAAGAAAAGATAAGAATACCACTCCCATCAAGAAAAGTAATTGCCTGACAACGGTTATGAAAGATAACGTAATCTCATCGTTACCTCCCGGAAGATATCCTAACGCCTTTGACATGAAAGACAAATTCAGGTACCTTACCCCGATAGAGATGTGTAGGCTACAGACATTGCCGGATGATTACCTTGACGGGATAGCCCCGAATACGGCCATGTCTTTAACGGGCAATGGATGGACAGTGGATGTGATAGCCCATTTGCTAAGAGGCATAGAGCGTAGGTAGAATTTAAAACACGATCACAGCGATATGGTTATAAACAAAACATGGTCGATGCCGAATAAAGAGACATTCAGCATAAGACCGATAAGGGAACTTATAGACAAATATCGAGAAGAGGGGATGGTTATAGTGGATCCGTTCGCCAGAAACAGCGATATAGGGACGATCACCAACGATCTTGACCCTGAGACTAAAGCTATGTATCATAAAGACGCCACGGACTTCTTGTGTCATCTTGATGATAATATAGCTGATATAGTATTATATGATCCACCATATTCTGCGAGACAGGTATCTGAGTCGTATAAAAGACTTGGAGGTGCTGTTGATATGCAAACAACACAATCTAGTTATTGGGCTAAGCAGAAGAAGGAGATAGCTAGGATCACCAAGAAAGGCGGGGTGGTCATTACCTGCGCGTGGAACTCCGGCGGTATAGGGGCAGGGCTTGGCTTCGAGCAGCAGGAGATTCTTCTCGTGGCTCATGGGGGATGGCATAATGATACGATTGTTACTGTAGAAAAAAAGATCAAAGGTTAGATGAAAGAAAGGATATTCACCGCAAAAAAACAGGGGAGGGTGCTGGTTGAGGCCGGCCTCCCTATCTCCACCGCCATCGGTTTCAGAGACAAGTATCTGGATCAATTACATTCTATGGAGGATGACGCTGGTCGTATAGGACTGATCGAGGCCGTTACCCCAGACGTATCCAACCCTGTTTGGGATGTAGGGACGTTACTGAATTTGCTCCCATATGAGATAGAGGGTTGTACATTAGAATGTTATAAGCTAAAACATGCATGGTCTGTAGCGTATAGAGATATAGACGAGATCCCTATATATTGGAGTAGCGAGAAACGTCTTGTAGACACATTGTTTTCGATGATGATGGAATTACTTAAACATAAGATTATATGAGCATAAAGCAAATAACAAAATTAAGGTACAAAACGAAAGATAAGCCTCCTATGGAAGGTGTTCCTCTTTTAGGATACAACAAAAGATATGACTGTCCGTGGACAGTAGTGTACAGAAGCAAAGACAAGTACTACACTTGTATGAAGTACGACACCGAATTTGAAACATATCCACCGGAAGAATACGAATATCTATATCCATGAGAACATGAAACAAGTAACAAGAATAAGATACAAAACGGGGGATAATCCGCCTATGGCCAATGTCCCTCTTATAGGATACAGCAAAAAATATGACTGTTGGGTAGCGTTAGTATACAGAAAAGGGGATAACTATTACACCAATATGGAGTGCGATGTTGAATATAAGACATCTCCTCCAAATGAGTACGAATACGTATATCCGTGAGAACTAGAAGGAATATATTTATATTTAAGCATGATTAATATTATTTTAATATTATTCATGCTTTTATTTTTGTTTAAATCTTACTTTTGTATCAACATTAAAAACCAGATTATTATGGATGGAGACAAACAAAAAGTCAATGAACTTACGATGAGGACGCTGGGTTCTCATTATGGCGGATATACCTATGTAAAGGTAAAAAATCGTCAAACTTATGTAACGATAGATTGGAAGTTGTTGAGAGCTATAGAAGAAGGAGAGGTGGAGATAGACAACGAGAAATACCATCTATCCGGAATAGAGTACGTAGCTAAAAGATATCAGGACATGTTTTACGCTGGTCGTGATATTTATTATTTCAAGGGCATAGGAGGGCATGGGATGACCGATCTTCTTAGAAACGCTATAGATGATTTACTAGACACCATAAGTAGTAGAGAGGCTTATCGTAGTGCAGAGCATAAAATGTACGCCCAAATGAATCAACTTACTGAAGCGGGAGCCATGATCAGCTTGGCTATAGAATTACTAACATCTAATATCCGTCATAGTTATGGAGAAATTAATTTTGAACGATATCCAAGACCTGTGGAGGTGGAGGGAGAAGATAAACATTGATGACTTCAAAGAGGATCCTATGGCTGAGGATATGCCATTATATTTCCCGTGCGCCGTCGTATGGCATGTGAATTGGGGTGAGCATGACGCTGATAATTATATATGTTATGGATTTGTTTATGTAGCAGAAATATTAGGGATATGAGCATTAAAAAACAGATAATTCTTGACGATAAAGACTATGAGCGATTAGTGCACGATGCTAATCTCAGTAATGATGAGATAAAAAGCAAAATCGCCAGCGCTCTAACCACTGATATGGTATTTAGTTTCGATTTTGATGTAAACAAAAAAGTTACGGGGAATACGAGGATCGAAAGCGCCACCCATAATCTAGGATATAATGAATATGATAATATCGTAAGGGCTAGAGACGAGAATATTCACCATGCTGTCTATACAGCGATATATGATTATCTTGAGAAAATAAAGAGAGATAATAATGAGCTAAGCACAAAAGATTGGATATTATTCACATCTATAATCTTATCTATTTTCGCAATGGGATTTGCAAGTGGATGGTTGGCATTTAATTGATTAAATCATGGGTAATTTAAAAGACATGCAAGATATAACCGGTCTTACGTCAGAAGCTATATTCGATATACGTAAACCTGTTGATTATATGTGCAGTGATATAGACAGTCATATAAAAGATATCAGGACACAATGTGATTATATTATGGATGGGGATGAGGAAGATGCTAAATACTATTCAAAATCAATCAAATCAGACGTAGATTCTTATTTCGAAGACATACGGTCAAAGGTAGAGAATCTCCGTGACTGGGGAGAGCAGTGGAAAATATTGGCTAAAGACCTGTTTAATGAGTTGCTGGAAATAGATAGCGATAATACTATAGACAGCTATCTATCCTATGAGGCATTGGAGAAGATTAAGGAACATTTAAAAAATCAATAGATATGAGCAAATTGCTATTTTTCGATTTAGAGACAACCGGGGTTAAGTTCTGGAGAAACGGGATACACCAAATAGGAGGGATCGTGGATATCGACGGGCAGGAGGCCGAGAGGTTTGACATCCGCCTAGCCCCGAACCCTGCCGCCACGATAGAGCAAGAGGCACTGGACGTGGCCGGCGTTACCTTGGAGCAGGTGCAGTCGTATCAACCTATGGAAGACGGGTACAGACAGCTCGTTAGTATATTGTCCAAATACGTGAATAAGTTCGACAAGAGGGATAAAATGTATTTAGTGGGGTATAACAACGCTGGATTCGATAACAGCTTCCTACGGGCTTTATTTACCCAATGTGGGGATAAGTATTTCGGATCATGGTTCTATCCTAACTGTATGGATGTATATGTTATGGTGACACCGTTCCTGATGGGTGTAAGAAACGATATGGAGAACTTTAAGTTGATGACCGTAGCCAAAACCATGGGTATTGAGATCGACGAGAATAAGCTCCATGACGCTACTTATGATATTGAGCTGACTAGGGATATTTTCTATCGTATAATCGGTAAAATGGATGTTAAGTTATGAGAAGTATCTTAGAGGCGATGCATGATTATCCGGATGAGGCTCTTGGGCTATTTTTCTTTTTGATAGTGGTCTTCTGGTTATTGTCAGGTATATTCGAGAAAAAAGATGAATGATAAACTCGATAAGATACTGGATCTCCTAAGATCTCAAAATGAAATGATCAAGGATATTCACGACTATGTGAAAGAAGTTACCAGCGAGAAGTATATAGGAGAATCTAGGACGACTAGCTTCTCTATTAACTTGGCCGCTGATATACTTACCGAAGCCATTAGCCCTAAGATAAAAGGGATGATGGTGGATTTATTAAGGAAACAGGGATGGAAAACCGAATGAGACATGGGAACATATGAGAAGAAGGTAAATCAGTTAAAATATTTGATGGTAAGGAAATACAAATCGGCTTACGACAAGTCAAAGGGAATAGATATAGATATAAGCTCAATAATGTATCTCCCGGTACCAAATGAATTTAATGATATGGATATTGAGAATATGTATGTTATTCTCGATAAGATTAAAGATATTATAGATAACAACAGGGATAAGCTCAAGAACCCGACTTGCGGCACATGCGTACATCTGCATGATAATGAATGGGTGAAAAGATATGGCAAGGTATGTTGTTCTATTTGGCAGGTGTGTGACCATTATATAAACCCTAACAGGAAACATAATAGGAAACAAACAACATACGTAAGGCGTCCAAGCAACAAAGCTTGTCCTAATTATGAGTATGGTGATGATAATTTTGAAAACAGAAGAAGATGTATAAAAGAAAAGAATACCCGATAAAGAGCTATGTGCCGATGCGCACCAACAAGGATAGGACGTGTATCTGCTGTGGCGATACGATCCCAGCCGGCAGCAGCAGGATGATACCTAGACACGCCAAGGCAAATCACGATCTATGTTTCCCGTGCTTCAGGAAATGGAGAGATACCGGAGGAGATCTTAAGCTTATGGACAACCCCGGAGATGCGAAGAAAGAGCATGTCATACATATGTCTAATATCCTGAAAGGAAATTGTGATATAATAAAAGGCCGAAAGCTTTATGTGGCTTTTAAAAAGGCGATAAACGGCGGAAAGAAGATCGTTATCAAATTTGACACTGATCAACCGATATCTATGTCAACAAGAGTCATGAATCCTTCATTCGGGGAGATTATGGATGAGTACGGCAAGGACATATTCCAAGGTAATCTCAAACTGGTAGATGTACCAAAAGGAGTTAAAGATTTTATAGTTAACTATATAGAAAAATATAGCAAGTTATGAACCTAAAGACTTTCATATTTATGATGCTGACGTTCAGAGAAATATATCAAATCCCAAGGAACATACAAACATATTTGAGTATAACGATGTGGGTGTTGATAGCATGGATGATCTATAGCTTAGTGATATTGATATGCGCGTTGATAAGATAATTGACTTGGTCATAATCTCCCATAGGGATACATGCCCGTTCTTGTCAAGGGACGGAGATAAGATGTGTAAGCATCTAAAGGATTGTGATATGGATTGTGATTACATGAGTAGTTTTATCGAGAAAATTAATAACATGAAATATGAGAATAGGTGATGTAATATATGATAATGATACCGTATTGATAGCATCAGCGAGTTTCAATAAAGAAGAACCATGCAAAGAGTGCTTCTTTTATGACGGGCATGAATGTCAATCAAATCGTTATATAGAATGCTGGGATAAGAGCATCAATAAAGATCTTATTATGATACCATTTGAAAATAATAAGGTACAGGATAGTAAGATGATGGATCATTCATCTAAAACAGTGACAAGCAAAACAGGTAAGGATCTTTTATCAGCCTTAAGTAGACTATCGTCAATTACCGGTGATGAGACTAATGATATGGCAGATACAGCATCACGAACTTTATTCAGCTCATTAAGCATGCTGGATATTAATAAAAAATTTTTGAGTCTAGGTATAAGACTAGGAGTTAAAGGAGCTGCGATAAGCATACATAGATCATTATCATCTAATAATGATGTTAGCATTAAGGACGTTATAAAAGAGATTATAAATAGCATAGAATATGATGAAGATTAAAATAGGTATTATCATCATCCTATCTCTTATCATGATAGGATGTAAAGATAAAAAAGAAGAAGATGTTGATTATTATCCTAAAACTGTTTATGTAGATGATAGGGGTAATAAAGCGACTATGTTAAATGACTCTGTTGCAATAGTATGTACATGCTTGGAATACCCAGACAAGTATAAGATGGAGGTAATAAACATTAAAAATGTAAGATAAAATAAAATGATCAAATCAAACAAAATAGAAAATTTAGTAAACCGATATGTTGAAAGACATATAAAGGATAAGCATCTAAGCGATGATACGATAAAAGAAATAAAGATAGCCTATGTTATGGTTATAAAAGATTTTATTACAATTATTGACAAGTCTACATCAATGAATGAAGATGATATAATATACGTCATTAACAGCATATCATCAATATTATATGAACCTATAGAAATCTCTAATACCGATAAAAAATATTGGAGATAGGGATAGCGCTAGGCCTAAAGGGTGCCATATCATGTATATTTGGTTCATTATTAAAAGATGACTGCAATATAAAAGATGAGATAATTGATATATCTAAACATATAAAAGAAAAATTAATATCAGATAATCATGGATAATAAACAACTTTATAAAATAACGTTGACAAGGGAACAACTGATGCTTATATCCCGGTGCGTGGAAGACATAAGCAGATACGCAGCCGGAGACATGGATCTTCAGCATACCACGGAAACTTTGATAGATGATATGGACAGGACGGAGTCGCTGGGGATAAGAAGCTTTATAGCAAATAACTCGATGGCTATAAGAAGAAGGCTGTTCCCGGATCTCGAAGACTATGAACATATAGGGTATGATGGAGGCAGTAAGGATAAGATAAATAGAAAGAGGCTTATCGGAAACACCTACCAGATATATAGATCTATACTGCATCAATTGGCTATTGACGAGAACTGGAATAACGTGTATAGCGATATTACGTTACCTTCAGGTGATATGGGAACAATTAAAGTGGAGAGGGTTGATGATGAACGGGAAAGTAAGGGCGTTTAACGGGGATATGGGTATGGCGATGTCCGTATTCAAGGATATGGTAGGGAAGGTAAGATTTGTTTTTGCCGACCCTCCTTATAAGATAACCCAAGCAAGATACGACAAGGAGGGATTTGATTATAAGGCGATGTGGGAGGTAATCCAAAAAATGCTGTGTCCGTACGGGGTGGTAGCCGTCACCTGTTCCCTCACGGCGGCGGTCGAGATCATGAGGGTCGCCCCAGCGGGATGGTACCGGTACGACCTTGTTTGGCATAAGACTACCCCTACAGGTTTTCTTAACGCCAAGAAAGCTCCATTAAGGAATCATGAGTTGATACTTATCTTCTCACCTATGCCACTTGGGAAGCATACATATAATCCCCAAAAGACTTATGGTCATGTCAGGAAAGTATCCAAGGCCTCCAGTAAAGCGGGATGCAAGGAAACGGAATTATATGGCAAAGCCGGTCTCACTACATACGATAGCACGGAGAGATACCCGCTATCGGTCATGACATTTAAGACAGACAGGCAAAAATCAGCCATCCATCCCAACCAGAAGCCGATGGAGTTACTAAGATACTTGATACGAACATACACGAATCCGGGAGATGCGGTAATGGATCCGGTAGCCGGGAGCGGAACGACAGGGATAGCGGCTTACGAGGAGGGAAGGGACTCCCTGCTTGTGGAGATAGACCGTCAATTCTTTGATGAGATGATAAACAGATTTAATAACAATAACATTAAAACAGATAGAATATGAATAAGATTGAAGAATTAGAAGCCCAATTAATGGCGGAAAGAATAAAAGTACAAATTGATCTAAAAGAGAAATATAAATGGGTTATTGGAAAATATGTTAAACATGACGATTCTTTTATGATAAGAATAGATGATATATGTCATGTCCATACATCTTGTATGAATGGCTATGCGGATAATTTAGAACCAGATGATTCTATTTACATAAATGGTACTGTAGCTCATTGCGATGTCAAGAATAATTACTATTCTTTATCAAAAGATGAAAACATCCAAGTACAGGCTAAAGATGTAATAGATATACCTGATGGGGAATTTGAGAATATGGTAGAACGGTTGTTTAATGAGGCAAAAAAGAACTTACTATGAGCCTGTTTGTATGCGCTAAATGCGGTTGTGTCGATAATACCGCCACGTCTAGTTACTGGATGTTGACAAACGAGTATATGGTGGACAAATTCAAGTATGCCAAGGAGCTACAGCCGTACAAGGGCATGGGGCTGTGCAGCGAATGCGGGAGGCTGGCTACCAGTCCCGACGGCCGTGATGTCGTGGTGCCCGGTAAATGGCACGGGAAGTTCCCGAAGGAGAAAGCTACCGAAGAGCAGTTGAAACATGTAGGATATAAAAATCTAATAAGATGAATAAGATAAGAAAAGGAGAAGTTAAAATATATAAAGGAAAAGAATACATAGCTATCCCTGAGATAGAAGAAGAGAGTTGTACGGGATGTTGTTTTTACGACAAAGGGATTTGTTTAATAGATCATGCTGATGATCCTAATTGCCTTCATAGCGGCATGATCTGGGAACAAAAAGAAAATAGTATGAGCGATATCAAAGAAAAGGCTATCAAATTAGCAATAGAGGCCATGAGACCCATCCCAGTATACTCATCATCATGCTATAGCGTAAGTGATAACAGATCGCCGGAGGAAAAGCATGAGGAGGAGATGAGATTTTGTAGGGAGTTTAACGACCTCAGATGTGAGATGCTTATTGATATGGCTAAGAAAATAGAAGAGTATTTATTACAAGATATATAATATGAAGAAAATAATAGGGATAGATTTCGATGGGACATGCGTAGTAGACTCATTCCCTTATGTAGGAGACAATATCGGAGCCGCTAAAGTATTGAGAGAATTGGCTGATAAGAATCTTCTGATATTATATACGGTAAGAGATGGTAAATATCTACAGGATGCCGTAGACTGGTTTAGATACAATCATATTGATCTATATTCGGTAAACTACAATCCTGAGCCAGTATCATCATCACCAAAAGTGTATTGTGATTATTATATAGATGATAGGAATATCGGCACTCCACTTACGGATAAAGGATATGTTGATTGGAATAAGATGTTGGTATTATTAAGACAAAAGAACTTATTATAATTGTTATGAAAATAGAAGAGCTGAAGATGAGGAAGAAAAGATCGTATACGATACTATCTTGATGATCGGGGACGCTTCCGGAAAAGAAGGGCAGTTCTCCGACTCCGATAAGAAGACGGCGGGAAACTTCGGGTGTGAGTATATGGATGTGGATGATTTTGTGTATAAATATAATAACCGATAACGAAAATAAGAAGGATAGGATGATAATCGCCTATCCTTCTATTATTATGTAAATCCATTTTTGGATTACATTAAGCATCAATAGTATAACTATTTATTTATACTCATCGGTTATTATATACTATTTTATATCATATATGTTGTAAAACATACACATGTTATTTAATTTCACATTCTTCTTTTCTGATTTTGTCTCACTCAATCGAATCATATAGTCCCTTGTTTCGGACAAGACGGTTGAGCAAAAGAGGTCTTTGATATAAGGTTTTACCCTAAAACATTCGTTGGGTAAGTAAAATCAAAAACGTTTAGTTCAGTAAAAGAATCCGGCGATCTCACTTTTGAGCAACCGGTAGAGGGTATTGGTGATACCCAGTATGATGTTTCGTACAAATGTATATCATTTCTCATTTTTTTGGTGTAAAATGGTATATGATCACCTACTCATCTTTCTTTCCTTGTTATCAAACATTCCATGCAAAACTCAGTTATCATACATACAATTGTTGATCTTCCCTCAGTAAGGTTTTTACCATTTTGGGTAAAAACTTTATAATCAATATCTTTAGTGAACCTATTATCGCCAGTAAGCGCTCTAATAGCCTTGCCTTTATCAGAATAATCGCAGTGAGGGGCATCATATCGTGAACCGACCATATTTCTCAAAAACGCTCCTTTTTTTTCTTGACAATTCTTCCAGTTTAACAAATCCCTTTAATGTTATCATAACAGTCACGGCCTTAGCCTCCCAATATTCATCACCAGGATCAGATCCATATGTAACTAATCCAGAATTACGAGCGGACTGATATGCCTCTATCCTACCTCTCTCATTCCTAAAAACATATTTTAATTCCTGTAATAACGGATACATGTTCTTAATCCCGATATAATAGCCAAATTGCTCAAAATATTTTGATGATTCACGGATAAGGACACCCTCTCTTGGAATAGACCTTTTAAACATATCAATTACCGGTTCATTCTCCTTTATAGTATCTATAGCTGTATTTAATTCAGCTTGAACCATCCTCTTCTCTTTCTCAATCTTTTCCTTAGCCTCCAAAGCTAATCTAACTTCCTTCTCAGCTTTCATCCTAGCCTCATACTCATCGGCCCATGCTCTTGCTGCTTCCGGAGGATTATTAAAATTTGGCAGTTTCACTAAACCAGTAGTAAGAAGCTCCTTTATTTTAGAATTACACCAAACTTTGAATTTAACATCAAGCCATTGGGCGAAATCTATAGCCACATCCTCATACAACCATGTCCCTCCTCCGTTTTCAGAGCTTCCTCTCATTTTTATAACTAATTGATCCTCAGATATGTGTGTCTGGCTCACAATTGTACTAACTAATTCATTTACATATATTTGCCTTAAATAGTCAACAGGTCTCTTATTATATGGGCGAGCCATATCAGTGGCATTAATAAGAATACCATAACTGGTCTTGATAAAAGCTACATTATTCCCATTGTAATTAAAAATAGTAGACAATCCCATTTCGTTGGATTCAGACGTCAAAATTCCGCTACTATCCTTCACGGAATCTTGATAAATGCTTACATTTGCATTCATAATTGATAATTGTTTATTCCCATCCGTCCGGGATGGATAGATGGGAATGCAAAAATAGCCAGTAAGATTGTATTAAACAACTTTACTGGCTATCTTTTCGTCATACTATATCAGTTATCTACCTCTATCAAAGTACCAATTAGCGTCCTCCCCGGACTCGTCCTTATCCCTGCCTCCTAAGAAGAATCCCATCGTCATGCCGTTGGTCATCAACCAGTAGTCGGATGTCTGCTTAATATCCCTAGCCGTCTTGATATTATACCATTGCTTACCAAATGAGAACTTCATGAGCTGCCTCCATAGCTTGCTCTCGCCCTTATACACGCCGGTCTGGACGGTAGCGAACGGATCCCAGTTTCGAGGATCGGTGAGGTCGCCTAACTTCCGGGCGGTGACCAGCGGATCCTGTAGCATGTCTATGGCATTAAGCTCCATGAACGGGGATGTCTGGGAAGCGATCTCATTGATCGTCCTGAACCCGATATAGGTAATGAACTGCCCGAACCAGCTATCCTCATTATCCTCCCTATATCCCATCAACGCCCTTCCTATGGCCATCATCGTGGCGAATACCGCCATATTGATAATCGATCTCTTGATATTGATCTGCTCGTAAGGGGTAAGCTTATCATACTCTTCCTTAAGCACGTCATATGCCTCCCCCATCCTGCCCTCGGACATCGATCCATAGACATTACCGGCCAGTCTCCATAACGTTCTCATATATCCTTCCTCAAACTGGTTGGTCTGGAAATTGAAACCAGCTTTCTTATACGCCCGCTGTACGGCCAATATAAACCATCCACGGTGAGGCAGCACCATATTAAGGATAGCGTTCCGGCTAGCCCCCACCCGGTTCTGCTCGTTCAAGGCGCCGTCACAGATCTGCACCATGCTCCTGACCCTACTTGACAAGGTGGGTATATATCGGTCTATAATATCCTTGTTAGCCTCGTTCTTAGCAACGATCTTTCCATCCTTGACATCTACCATGTTCCACATAGAATAATCCCTTAAACGCTCCCAATCACGTTTAGCCTCGTTAGCGGACATATTTCTGTCTTTCATCATCATCTCCTTGAAATTGGAGTATGACCAGAACTGACCCTCGTATAGGCGGGTATCATCCATGACCGAGATAATGACCTGCGGATCCAACGGGGAGTTAAGAACCTCCATCATCTTAAACGGCAGATCCCGGAAGAAGGTTCTCCAGATCTTGTTATACGCCGCCGATCGTACACGGTTGCGGACATTGAATACGCCTAGAGCCTCTCCAACGACATATAGCTTGTTGGTACGGTTTATATTCCCGATCTCCGACACGTACGTACTTAATTGCTTCTGAGATTCCCCATAGGCGTATTTCATGGAGTCCTTGCTTATATACTGCCCCACCATACCTTCCAAAAGGAAGTTGGCCTGCCCGGTAAGGGCGCCGGTAGCTGCGACGAACGGGGAGAAGCCTAGGTTGGATTTGGACACGAACTTAGTAAACATAAGAGCCAGCTTATTAAGATCGACCTTATAATTACCTATATTCCATTCCGCCCGCTTATTATTTATCCTGACGTCATAGATACTGGCGTTAACCCAATCTTGGAACATCCTATAGGCATGCGTCGCCTCTGGGTTCTTACCGCCGTCGTATTGCGTCTCCAGCATCATGTTCCTGTATCCCATGACATCATCCAAAGCCGCTCTCTTATGCTTGTAAGCGGCTGCTTGTAAGGATAACATGGAATAGGAGTATGCGAAATCATGAGATACGTCATCGGCATTCTCTAGCTTACTCAGATAGTACTTGGGGATCATGCGATATTTGTTATCGTTCTCATCAAGCTCTCCTAGGTCTTGCCCTTGACCGTGTATAGGGTCATCCACCCTCTCGCCAACAATATCACGCACGGAGTTGCCGATGGCCGCCTTCGGGTCAACCCCGGCCTGCACCATCCTCTCCACGCCGCCCTTGGATATCTGTGGTATTTGGTAGATGTTCCGGAATCGCTCATCATAATCCTCCATAGCCTTACGGCTTATGTTAAGCAGCTCCTTCCTCATCTCCCACTTATCCTTATTGATCGTAGCTTCCTCCCCCTCGTTGGTAATACCGTATTTCTTGAAGAAAGCCTCGTTCTTGTACTTATCGAACCTAGGCGTATGATATCCATAACCCAGATCGGGATTATAATTAGGATTACGGAAAGAACTCTCGGCGTCAGCCTCATCAAGCCACTGGTTATTGATCGTCAGATCGATCATATTAATATCAAACCCGAAACGGAATACGCTCTCTTCCTTAGATATACCATTTTCTATGGCATCAAAGAACTCGGATACCTTATACGTACCGTTATTTATCTTCCTAACGAAATCAGAATATCCCTTGGGAGAGTATTTCCTCATATAAGGATACAACCGGGTTCTGGCGTACTCGACAAGGATCTCATCAGTCTTACCCATCGCTATGTCGTTAGCTAGCTTATTATTGAAGTCAGGACCGTATTTCCTTCTCAAAAACGATACCTCCACGGTCGTCCATGACGGGTTCTTCCTAGATAGCTTAGCGGCCATCCTATCCACCTGACTCCGGGAGCGGGCAGACATATGTTCCTTGGCGAATTTAATCTCATCCATACCCTTGTCGTATGCCATGGCATCCCTTAAAGCGTTACGGTAAGAATCCGTGACTCCACTCTCCACCGTATCAGGCATATCCATCTCAATAGCCTCAGCGGAAGCGGCGGCGTTAATAACGCTCTTAGCCTCAGCCAGACGATCATATAACTCGTTTATCTTTCTTAATGAGGCGGATCCACGTAACCTATCGAAATCATATTCCCCGTATCTCGTGCTATCCCGGTACTGGATAAGCAAAGGCCTTAGCTGGTCATTGATCTCGTTTATTGTCGCCATCGCCTCCTCTACCTTCTCTATCCTTGATGATGATACAGATTGCTCCGTGATCTTATCAACCAGATTCTCGTAATAATCACCCTCCTCGGATCCCCACATATCCTTGGAGAAGCCAAGATGACCGCCAGCTAGCAGGAACTCAAACGCAGCCTTGCCGCCCTCGGACCGCTCTATCCCACGAAGTATCTCCTTGAACTCGGCGGAAGCCTTACGACCCTCGTTGGTATTCCCGAACTCCTCGGCCCACGCCTCGTCCCATGCCTTGATCTCCTCGGACATCATCAGAGCCTCGGATCCCTCTTCCTTTGGTGTCCCATCGGAATACCACTCGCTCTTGGCTATAGCCCTATCACGTAAGATATCCAGATAAGATCTCCAAGCTATAGGATCGGATTGAAACGCCTTCCAATCGACCTTCCCGTTCCTCACGAACTTATCCATAGCCACATACCTGCTCCTGCGGATACGGGTCATGAAATCGGACGTGGCTTGCGATACCCTACGACCCAGTCTTTCCTCGACCTTCTTATCAACTTTCTCGATCTTATCGTAATAAGCCTGCACCATAGGTTTCTCTCGGTTCTCATCCAACCACCTATTTATCGCGTCGAGATATCGTTGCTGATCCTCGAACGTCATGTCCGAAATATCAAAATTCTGGATGGTAGGTTTGAATACATGATATACCTCCTTCGTAATAGGCTTATCCCCGTCATATCCTACTATGTCGTCACGGGTCTTCACCTTAAGGCCTCTATCGGATAGAAGAAGATCGATAAGCTGTTTCTCGGTCTTACCCATAACATTCTTAAGATCATATATATCGATAATAGCCTTAGCCTGCTCGGTCCTGTATAGTAAATCGTATTTGGCGAAATCACGGGACGAATCAAGGTAATCAGAGTTCTTACCGTTTATCTTCTGTATAAGATCCTCATTATCCTTTATCCCCCATCCACGCTCTTTCATCATCTTCGTCATCTTATTGATATTAGCCACGCCCTCAACATGAGCGTCGTTATAAGCCTTGGCAAGACGTTGCCCTAACATGCCTAAGATAGCGTTCCCGCTATGTTCTAACGTCCCGAAAAACCGGGACATGACATTGATATCCTTATGGATGTTATTTATCAACTTCTTTATCCCATTCCAATATCTTTCCGGGATATTAAACATCCGGAGCTGTCCATCCAGCCAATCCTCGTTACGATCGCTACGAAGGGCGTTTATATCAGACATAGATGTCTCAGCCATCCGCAATATATCATCCATATCCTCTACCATGCCAACCTTGTTGTTGCCATAATAATCCGCCGCCTGATTATTGACGAATCCACGAAGATTCCTGATTAACGGTACTATCTCCCCATATACGTTATCGATAACCTGTATCGTCTCATAATCCAATCCCTTGTCGCTCTTACGCAAGCTACTGGCGACCGTAACCAAATACTCCACCTCAGCCTTGGCGGTCGCTATGACACTCTTGGTGGATAACAGGTTGTTGTTTTTATTAAGCTCACCCCCGACTTGTCTCACCTTCTCGCCTATATCACGAAGAAGGGAGATACTCTCACCGATCCTCTGGCTTTGGCTTGATCTCATCCTCTGCAATCTGGTGTATAGCCTTTCCAATGACCTACCGTTCTTGATCAACTTATTAGCCACGTCAACGTCCGATAACGAGTACATGAGATGATCGCTATCCTTTAGCAGAAGCACGTCAAAGGCGCTTGGATCATCAGCTAACGCCGACTCCTTTATCCTGTCAAGTACCTTATTTAAATCCGATCTTTGACTGGAGAAGAAATTACGTATAGCTCGTACCATCCTGCCAAACAAGGAGAGCTGGGCGTCCTCGGACGAGGTCAGATCCTCTACCGCCTGTTCCATGCCCGGCACGAACCGCTGGGCCAACGTCTTACCTAGGATCTCCCGCTTCACCATCCAATCCAGCTCCTCTCCTTGGTATTCCTTCCCATACACCTCATAGTAACGACCGGCGAACTGATTCCATAACGACGTGCCAACAACAGAATCCAGCACCTCGTCAATCTCCTGCTGGTTACGGTAAGTATCGACCAAGAAATGAGCCACCTCCTCATTGAGATCCTCTACTGTAGCCCCCTCAGCTAAGGCGATAACACCATTAGCCATGTCAGATAAGGCCCTAGCCGAAGGATCCACGCCATTACGCATCTTATACTTATCCATATACTCAGACATACCCATCACACGGATACCTAACGTGGATAAGATATTGGTAATATCGGTTCTATTCTGAAGATCCTCCGCCTTCTCGTTCTCGATAACCCCACGGACATTGCTTCCGTACAAAGCGTTATCCTCCATCATCAACGACAAGGCTAGCTCCATGAATCCATCATACTTGTTATTAAGCTCCTCAAACTTGCCTTGCCTTAACATACCCTTGATCTCCGATCTGCTTACCGTAACCTTCTCCCCGGACGTAGTGATAAGATCAAGATCATTACTTACCTCCGTATCAAAACCTATAGAACCCAATACGTTCATTTCGGAGGACTGACTTCCAAATCTATTTTTAAGGCTAGAGAAGGCATCCATAGCGTTATAGATCTTAAGACCATCAGAATTGCCGGCTCCAGTAAGATAATATCTATCCCCTAGCCTTATACGCTCCCCACTCAACATACCTTTCTTGATAAGGTAATTAACAAACCCTCCACGAGTGCTTACATCTGAGTTTGAGCTAATACCAAGGACCGGGATGAATGACTCACTGTTATTAAGGGTTATGGAGGAAGAGCCAAAGGAAATATCAGCCGTACCGGACGGGACGTCGCTCTCCTCGACACTGCCGGCCAAGAACCCGGCCTCGACCCGCCCACCGGACGATCCTTTTATGGCGTTGGCGTAAGAGTCGTATATCTTGCCGTCATCCGATCTAAAGAACAGGCGAGGCTCACCGGAATCATATACCAATCTTGAAGATGGAGGAGTATAATTCTCAATATCATTTAAAGGCAAGACATTGCCAGAAAATATGATCTCCCCGTCTATACTTCCGCCTTTCACCCTAATATTAGGTCGTTGCCCGGTAAAAGCGCTTTCCACGGCCTTCCATAACATACGAGCTGTCTCCTTAATATCTATATTCTCCCTGATAGCCCTTATATCATCCCATGACGCCTCTTTCAGTATCGTATCGCCAATATTATCCTCGTTTATGGAATCCAAATCCACCTCCTGTACCGTAGATGTATCTACCACCGCCATATCATTGACATCACCTACCTCTCCGGAAGTAAGATAAGCCACGACATTGTCGCTATTCCCAAGACTTCTGGCCAACGCTGGGGCATCCATGTCGCTTATGGCGGACAAGACCTTAGCTGACATAAGCTGCCCCCACTCGCTAGCGTTAAGTTTGGCGCTTATGGATCTGGCGGCCTCCTTATTCCTTGGTACGGATCTCGTCCAGTTCCCGAACTTAGACCTAAACTTATCGTTATAAATAGTCATATAAGCTTCAGCGGCCTTATTAAGGTCACTTACGGCGGCTATACCCGCTATCTTATCGAACAAGGTGGATACCTCGCCGGAAGGGGTCAAGACACGGGTTATCTTACCCTCCTTATTTCTTTTAATTACGCAACTCGACATAACTTCATGTTTTTACAAAGATAAATAAAAAGCCCCCACAAAAGAGCGGGGGCTAATATCAAAACGCGAGAAGATGATTATAATATCATCCAATCGGTAGCCAGCATGTCAGTCTGAGATGCCGGCCAAACAAAAAAGGGGAAAAAGATCGTATCTGTGCATCCTTACCCACGTACAAAGAGCGATGGTAGTATAACCGTCGTTAAAGGACACAGACGATCTACACCTTGTAAGTGTAAACATAAAATGTGATTCCCACCGGGAGGAACATCCTCCCAGTTTTTCAATCCAGATACCTAAAGAGCTTTTTACCTAAGTAAAAATAATCATTATTCTTATCAACTTTTCCCTGACACGACATCCGATATGCATTTGGCACACCACCCTACCATATAAGATATAGGCTCTTGATTGTCAGCATGAAACTTGACCCCTAACTCGCTAAAAATATCCATAGAGACATGAAACGCCTCGTGAGAGATCATAGACAGATCGACATCTTTGTCATCTATCCACACGACAACCAGTTCCCCGTATTTACCGGTATCCTTAAATCTCACCATAGGGAAAGTAGTCATGGTTGGTTCCGATCCCTCTTCTATCTCAATCTCGAACTCAGAGCCATTCCTTGTCGTAAACCTGTCTATAACATCCTTCGGCTCACATCCTTTCATCACGAACAAGCTCCTCGGATATATCTTAGGATCAAACTCATATACTATCTTATCCATTTTCTTTTCCCCATTCTTTTTAATATTATGTTTCCCAAAAATAGGATCACGTGGATCCTCCTTTGGATTATAATTAAAAATCTTATCAGTTAATTCTTTAAGTTGATTATTCATCTCCATAAGTCTTATAAAACGATCATTCGTGTATGCCTTAAACTCATAAACAGGCAACCCTGAATAGCTGGATATATCAGCGGAAGGGGATACGACTATAAAATCCCCATCATTAATAATTATATGCGTATCATCACGCTCCACGGAATAATATCCATTTTTATCTATAACAGATATGCCAAAGCGTTCTATAGCCTTATTGATATTCGCAATATCATATGGATGAAATTTGAATGCCTCCACATTTAAAGAATATATCATAGCTCTCTTAATTTTTCTATTACCTCAAAACACATCTTACACTCAATCCTACGATACAACTGCCTTACGCCATCTATCGTAGTCCAATAACGACCACCCTCACGGTGTAGGAACTCGCTCATAACCTTAGTGTCAGCCACATCATGTAGGTCGTATGAGTCAAAACATAACTTACATATATCGTCAAGATCAAAATAAGTAACCTTATTATACGATATACAACGGATTTGTCTCCCATCAGGAATCTGAACATCGAAAACATCTATCTTCTCCATATTAAAAAACAGAGGGCTGCCGATCCCATCACAGACCGGTATCCCTTATAATAAATTAGCGACGAAAAGCATGGTGATGGACATGCGCCACAAATGTAATTACAAAATTCGTAAAAACAAAATATCAAGGGCAATCACCCGTGCATTCGCATGGAGCATCGCTTTTCAAAACCCCATATACCCGATTGTCGCTAGTCAGCCATCGTTTGCCGTCGCTCGTGATATAAGCCTGCCGGCATCCCTCCTGATTCACCGTAAGCGTCTTCTTAACACCTTTTGGGGTTGTTATCTTCAGCTCAAGAGTCCGATCAAGACCGTTGTTCATCACCGAGCCAAAGGAAACGGGGGCGCTTCCGGCCCCGGACCCCGGACTGACGGTCAGAGGCTGGTCCGTTACCTCGCCTACCCCGTCCTTCCAATTAATATTCAAATCATTAGCCATAGTTGTATTATTTTTGTTCTATTGCAAAGATAGCAAAACAAATAAACCCCAACCGGCTTAAGTCGATCGGGGTCTGAGTAAGCGAAAAGAAACTGATTATCGTCCCATCATTCTCAATACGGTTCTAGCTGCAGCTTGCGCCCATGTCCAGCTGTCATTAGATGTTACGTTAACCGTCTGTTGAGTACCATTTACATCCAAGTTAATAGTCTCCTTGTCAAGCTCGATAGTAGAGTCTCCAGCGGCTTGCGTTACCGTCACGTTGGCTGTCTGGCCACCAGCGGCAGTTACCTTCAATGTAGCTGTCAGTTCCTCGATCGTGACGTTGGCCGGTACGTCCGAGATCGTGATGCTCCAAACGAACTCGCCAGCGGCTCCGGGATCGTCGGCGATAACCGCTCCGTTAGCCGTAGTCTTTCCAGCCGCCGTGTAGTTAGCCGGGAGCTGTAACGCAAGCCCGTTCTCCTCAGCCGGCGTGACCGAAAATGTAAGCTTAGTACTGTTAGACTTACCGGTGATGGTAACATTACCACCTGTCTTTTGTACGGAAGCGTTAGGGCTGTCTGATCTTACCACCTCAGCAGCCGCTGCCTGATTAACTACCAACGCCTTCTTAGCCCCGCCGTTCGTGGTGACCGTAAGGTTGATAGTGCGTTGAAGACGACCGGTGTGTTTCTCACCGGAGAAATTAACCGCCTGATCTCCTGATCCTGATACCGGGTCGACGGTTACGAAACCAAATTTTTGTGAAGCCATAATCTATTTATTTATAAATGTCATTTTATTATGCCAAAAATAACTTGTATCATATCACAAGCCAAATATAGGGGGGGGGTAGATACGACTAGCCCTGTACAACCTCAACATACAACCCTACTAAGTCCTTTAAATTATGACTAAGAGGAGTTCCACTATCCCTTGTGCATTTATACACGTCAGCGTTCTGAATGTAATATTTATCCTTAAATATCTCCATAGGAGGGAAATAAGGGATAGGATCACCTATAGTCCCGGCATGCTCCTTGTCAACAACCTTATATAAGGAGGCCGTACTGAGTCCAGGCTCCCATTCTGACGATAACGTATGAGGCTGGATAACCTCGTAAAGGATATCCGTATCCTCCTTAACTACCCTAAGACAAAATCCGGTATCCACGGATAGCCCGAATTCCGCCCCTTCTTGTCCCCATATGGGGAATAGGACCTTAACATCCAATTTATCGTTAGAGGATAAGGATAAGTCTTTATTATTAACCACCATTCTAGAAAATTTTACAGCCACCTTCTGAGGATCAGAGGCGTCCTTCTCCTTCGCCTGTTGCTGGATGTACGCCGTGGTAACACTTACCTTATCGGGATAGCCGGACTGAGCGTCAATAGCCCTCACCTGCTCTACGGTAGTGGCTAAGCTTACTTCCCTCTGTTTGGCTCCTAACGCCGACATAAGATCATTATCATACTTATCCATCATCCCGATCAAGATCTTGCCTTCCGTTATATCGAATTCCAGACCCATGATCGTTATCTTGCCAGCTATAGCCCCATCAGACAAGGCGTTACGTCTATCATGTTCAGGAATATAGATATTCTGATCATCCAAGAAGAACTCATATAGATTTCCGGTCTCATAAGTTCTTATCTCCTCGTATTTAACTGATTTCTCCTCATTAAGAAGCCTTGACTCATCCAGCTTAGCCTCGATAATCTCCTTGACAGTAGCTTTAGGATTAGCCTCCTTGAACGCCAGTTGCTCCTCCCCAAGCTCTATCCATGGGGCGGGAATACCTTTGGAGTAATCATCATAACTATAGCCCTTGGCGTAATTATCGTCAAGAGGCTCATCTTGAACCAACATCTTGGGATATATCTCCCTGTTTATATATGTAAAACTCATAGCTTATTAATCTTGTTCTTTAACGGCAATGCTATACTTGCCTGAAGCGTAACACCAGATATTTATCTCGAAAGGCTTGTTAGCCGTAGTGGTTATAGAAGTTCCGCTCATGCTGACATAATCCCCGGAATTAGGTATCGCTTGGGTGAAAGCCGCTGAGGGGACACACCTGATCATCAGCTCCTCCCCTACCTGCATCCCTGACTGCACGGATAGGGTGGTAGCGGCTGATAACGTAGCCGTGATACTTCTCTTGCTAATAGGCAGGTTAGCTAATGTCGTGACCGTATTAACTCCTATAAGCCTGTTCATGGTCTTCTTGTCAGCCGCCGCCATCAACCCGTTAGTAGACTCGTTGGCTACGGCGTATGTCGTGTTAGGAGGTGTAGCCCAAGTGCCATCTCCACGCATGAAACTGGATGTGCTTCCATTAAGCTGTCTCAATAAGCCGTCAGCTGTAGTAGAGGCTAATCCGTATGTGGTATTGGTAGGCACTACCCACGTTCCATCACCACGAAGAAAAGATGCCTGCTTGCCAGCGGCTGGGGCCGGTACCAATCCCGCAGCACCAGCCGCCGAGGCCGTAGCTGCCTTCATATTGGCGTAGGTAGTATTCGTATCCTTATAATAGGGGATACCACCGACAATAGGACAAGCCGTATATCCAGAGGCGTTTGTCACGGTACTGCCGTTCTTGACCAATCCTGTGGACCCGTTAGCTCCTACAACACCATACATTGTATTAGTATCCGTCCAAGGCACGTTGACATACATCTTACCACTACTATCCAGCTCTACCGGATAATTCTTACCGTTCTCAGTATATCCGATCATCACCAATCCTAATGTCGTGGTATTAGCCTTAGCGTATGTGGTATTGGTAGGCACTACCCACGTTCCATCACCACGAAGGAAAGAGGTTTGCTTGCCGGCAGCCGGCGCAGGCACCAATCCTGCCGATCCTGCGGCTGATGACGTGGCTCCACCCATATTGCTATATGTGGTATTAGGAGGTGTTTGCCATGTCCCGTCACCACGAAGATACTTGGCTTGCGCTCCGGCGGCAGGTGCGGGGACCAAGCCGGCCTTTCCCGCCGCTGAGGCAGAAGCGGCTCCCATATTGGTGTATGTCGTGTTGGTATCCGTCCACGGGACATTCACATACATCTTACCGTTTCCGTCAAGAACTACCGGGTAATTCTTCCCGTTAGCCGAATACCCGATCTTAACAAGACCCAATTTATCGCTTGTAGCTTGGGTATAAGTCGTGTTATTATCAGTCCAAGGAACATTCACGTACATCTTACCATTAGCCAAAAGCACAGCGTAGTTCTTTCCATTAGAAGCATAGCCGATCTTAACCAATCCTAAGGTGTCGGCCGTGGCTTCATTATACGTGGTGTTATTATCTGTCCATGGAACGTTAACGTAAGCGTTGCCGGACGAATCCAGTTGCACCTTATAGTTTTTCCCGGAAGTCGTATATCCTACCTTAATACCGCCAAGAACGGTAGCGGAGGACGTGGGAGGGGCGAAGGTACTTGGTTTGCCCGTAACCCCGGACCAAGGCACGGAGGAAGCCTGACTGGCCGTGTAAGGCTCATACCCATCCTCACTGCTTAATTTAGACTCGTCTTTTATCAGATACATCTTACCTGTAGACGTGACCTTTACCGTATCACCGCTTTGAGCCGTAGCGGTGGTAAGGGCGAATCTAGCCGTATCATCAGCTACCACGATCAATCTCTCCAAAGCCGCCTTAGGTAACCTATCTATACTGATGGTTCCGGACGCGATCTTAGAGGCATCAAAATTAGCCAATGCCGTGGAGATAGTTACGTTGCTTCCGAAGTCCGATGAGACACTACCGGTAACAGCCCCGGACAGCGCTATGGTCCTAGCCGCCTGTAATTTCGTGGCGGTAGGGGCATTATCCGTCTTAAGAGCATATTTGGTAAGATCAATATCATTAGCCTTATCCAAAAGCTGATCTATCTGATCACCATTGTATTTACCTTGAAAATCTGCCATATCACACTTATTTTTTGCTCAAATATAGTTATATACATAAATACCAAGAAATCGAGGGGGGGGAGATACGGGTAAGTGTCAGAAACTGCCGTCCCCGTGCAGGAATCCGCTACGGAATATAATAGCCTTGTCTTTAAGTTTCTGGACAGACTCCCATTCCCATTCACCCTCACAAGGCTTAACGACATACTTATTCCCCCATGTCTTAAACTTCCTCTCTATAACAAACATCTCTGGGTCTTTTAAGACATGGAAGATACTTCCGACAGGGAAATACTTATCAGTTCTCAATATAACTCGATGATGTCTCTCGTCATATTCAGGATCGCCTACGATACGTGCCTTATAAAACTGGAAATCATTTAACGTCTGATCCACAGGCTCTATCCAATAATGTCCTTTAGCCATGCCTTAAAATATTTTAAATATATAAAAACATTACATTTTTATTAGTTTAGAAGTAGACATTCTCTAGGAAACACACTTCTTACCCTAACCGGATTGAACAGCAACCCACTATCGATTATCCTTTGAATAACACCATTGGAATCACCGACTACTTTCCTCATTATATTCAATGCACCATTCACATCAGCATTGATCAGTTTACCAACAGAAGATTGAAACAATCCTCGTTTTATCCTTTTGCCTAAATAAGAATCATGCTTGGATATTGGCTCCAAAGCAAGGGCATCACATTTAGATGTATAGGATTCTTCATTTACCACGAACTCTATTCCAGATAATCTACATTTGTATTCCAAATAACTTATCAATCTCGCAAAAGGGATTTGAGTAAACTTTTGGTTGTTTTTCTTACCCATATTTACTCCAGTTTTCCAACCTTTATTATAGCCTACAATTAACTTAGTCACTCTGGAATCAATCAATATGTCAACAATCCTCCTACTTATCTTATGAAATACATCTTCTAAATATCTATCCCTGTCATAGTATAATTTCTTTATACGATTTGTTGTTTTTCTTATTCTTTGTAAATCCTTTATACTTATAAGCCGTGAAAGCGTTTTATTAAAAAATTGATTATAAGATTTAACAAACCTTCCACTAAAAATAAAATTACAATCCTCGCTGATCAAAGTAACAAGATTATCAATGCCTAAATCTATTGATGCTACCTTCTCATCTCGTATATCTTCAATAATTTTATTTTCAATATCATAAACTATCTCAACCTTATAACCTACAAATAATGGAATAATCCTTACTTGCTTGAAATTAGATATTCGGCAACAATATTTATCATATTGAGGAATATCAATAAATAAATCTTTAGATAAGATAATCCTTCCTTGTCTTATACTACAAGATTGGTTAGTAAAAAATAAAGAGAACTCTGATCCACGTTTCTTATATTTAGGCAATTCTGGTTTACCTCTATATTTACATGGATTCTTTTTGAAATCATGAATAGATCTGTAATAGCTCTTAATATTTTTATCTAGAACACGAAGTATTTGTTGTGAACATTGAGCTTTTAAAAGCTTATAATTTACCTCTCCATCAAGATTCTTTGTTTTAATAAGTATATTGTTTAACTCATAATAAGACAACCACTTATCTTCTTTTGATAAAGTTTCTCTAAAAATATAAAGAGCTTGATTATACAAATTATTACTAATCTTGCATAATCTAGACAACTCTTCATTTTTCCCTATGTTAAACTTATATACCAATCTCATTTTAAAAACACTTTCAATATTGAGGATATCCTTTTCCATTCCCGCCCTCCCCCCCTCTGAACAAAAGATCTACCTCGAACAAATGTAGCTATAATAAAGTTACGGGCAAAAAGAAACCCCATCGGTATTCTATCGCCGACAGGGTTCTTCCAACGTTGTATCAGTCTTATATCATCTCACTCCATTTGATTGTGTCACCGACGAAGCACCGCACCGCCAGATACCTTACAAACGCCGTCCCTTCCGGGGCGTCAGGGTCTTCCAGATAAGCCAAGACAGCCTTGACTATTTTCTGGTCGCAATCCAATACCTTAGGAAAGTAGTCGCTATAGAACATAGCGAACAGATATTGGATATCTCCCCAAGTGGCGTTATCAGGTTTCTTAGCCCCGCATTTATCGAACATCTGCTTAGCGTCCTCCATCGTCCATCTTCTCTTGGACCCATCGGCGTTAAGCATCTTATCAGCGGCCTCCCTAGCCAACTCCTTGGAAAAGTGATATCCATGGGTGTCTATATACCGCTTATAATCCGGGTCATCAGCGTCTGCTCCTCAGTAGTAACGACTCCTACGTCCCCTGCGCATATACGGTTCGGTACCTTCGTACTCGTCACGGATGCCGCGCTCACCGAACCATCCCCTGCGATACATCTCGTCCTCGCGTTCATGGAGTCTCTCACGCTTCTCAAGCTCACGCTCGTCACGTTCCAGTTCCCTCTCACGTCTTTCAAGATCACGCTCACGGCGTTCTAGCTCATCCATCCTACCGTCATGCTCCTTGCCATAATGGTCATATATTCCACCACCATAACCCATGTAAGTCCCATCCGAACGCCTGCTACGTCCACGGCCGCCTCTACGATCGTAGATCTCGTCATTGTAGTCCTCATCGTGGCCGCCGCCTAAATCTATAACTCTCATCTTAACCTAATTTTTTAATTAACAACTCTTTTAGCTCATCGAAAGAGGATCCCATCCTATCGACTTTCTCCTCAAGATTCTTGATCTTCCGGTCTTGATCCTTAGTCTGCTTAAAAGCCGGATTGATTTCCTCAAGGATCGAATCACAAGCCTCTAGTGTCCTCCTATGCTTATCGATACTATCGAGAATATCGGAGCTGGTTCTCTTAGCGGCGTTAAGCTGGTTCATGATCGGATCGACCGAGCAGGCCAAAGTTATGTTATTGGACATGGCGACATCCCTGCTCTCCGGTACGACATAGGTCATGGAAGACCCGTTTATCTCCACGGTAAGGTCTATCACCCTATCCTGTAGTTGCTGATATTGCCCCATCTGACCCATCTGGGGTTGCTGGAACCTAGGCTCGGACACGTTAACCACATTCCCCATCCTGAACACCGGAACATCGGACGTATCCAGCGTATATACTTGAAATCCTTTCTTTAAGTCTCTAAACATATCTCGATTTTTAAGCGGGAGGGAATACCCTCCCATTAGACATCCAATCTAACCTATTCCTCATCAACAGTCGTCTCCGACGCCGAGGCGGAAGTTGTAGGCACACAGCAATCCATGAGCCTCAATACACCCCTTACCTTATTGAAATAAACAAGGCGTTCGGTGTTGTTAACCATAGCCGCTCCGGTCACAGCCACGTTGATCGGGCTCACCACAGCCACGCCGGTTACCGGGCAGCATGTGTCATCACCTACCGTGGATACGGTGCTATTCGCTGGGACAGCTATCTGTACTGGCAATGTCTCGCCTGTTGTCGGAACCACCTGCCGGATTTTCAGCAGCAGAAGGCCCTCGCATGGCAAGGACAGCCATATCCTTGGGTTGATGCCGAAGATGGTGTTGGTAGTAGTCACTACCACGTTCTTCGTGACCAACTCATAAAGAGACCCTATTTTAGAAACACAAGCCATAATAGCCTCCTTCCTTTATAGAGTTAAATAGCGGCGTTTCCGTTGTTGCAGCATCCATTGTTGCACCCACATCCGTAATTACCTCCATAAAATGCTTGACCCCATCCATAAGTCTGGTAAGGAGAGCATGAAGGATAAGCCGGCACAGGGGTAGGTCTCAACTGGTTGATCAAATTCTGAGTCTGTTGCTGAGTCAACGCGGAGGCTTGGTAAGCCGACCTTTCATCACGCAACTGATTGATCGTATTCTGCATCTCACGCATTTCCAATTGACAGAATTTATCATTAATCAAGGTTGTTTGAGCATCAATCTTAGCGCTCAAGATATTGAACCGACTCGTGGCTTGCTCACGATTGTTCGTCAATCCTTGATTAATAGTGTTTTGTAACGTGTTAGTCTGATTCAATGTCTCAAGACGATTCTCATAACCTTGATTGTTGATCATCTGCTGAGTCTGGCAAGTGCTTTGGTTGATCAAAGAACTCAAATTGCAGCAGCAAGAGCTAATTTGATTACCGATCTCACAACCTTGTTGCTGTACGGCGTTAATAACAGCCTGAGAGGTCATACCTACCTGACCAGCTACCTTATCGATAGCGCCTTGTACGTTACAGATAGCGCTTTGCAATTGAGTGGTAGTACAGTTCAAGGCGTTAGCGATCTGATCGATAGCGCTTCTGTTACCTTGGATGGCCTGCATCAACAACTCACGACCATAGTCGTTATTCAATTGAGCTGGAAGACCATTAGCGCAACACTCATTACCATTGCCAAAACCATTGCCAAAGCCACGGCCACCCCATAACCAGAACAGGACGATGATCCACAACCACCAACCGTTAGCCCCGCCGAAACCGTCCTGGTTGTTACGACCGTTCATCAAAGCCGCTACCAAGTTCGGATCCATCTTATTTCCGCCTATCAAATTGGCGAACATACCCGGAATCATAGATAATAAACCGTTAGTGGCGCTTCCACTACCGGAACCCATACCGTCTAACAAAACGATTTTGTCTCCACTTGTACCCATGTCTATTTATTTTTGAATTAATAATAACCCCACCTGATGGCGGGCGTTACAAAGTTCAAAAATTAACAGTCCTAAAATCGTGATATGTGTCATCATCAAAGTACGTCATGTCTTGTAAATGGGATTAATAAAAACCGATACAAGACAAAAAATCCGGAGCGTATCACTACGACCCGGATTCATCGCAAATCTATAAAATTCAATGTTTCAATGCTCGAAAGAAAACGTCTCACGACGTCAAAGAGAGATTAACTACACGAAAAATCTCGCATCAACTTATTTGTATTAGCAGTGTATTCATTAACTATCTTACTGGATGAGGGATTATCCTCTATCCTTGACAGGCGGTTATCGTCACTCCTTACCGTAACATCACCCATCCTTCGTACCATATTTTCTTGATATGATGATGGATCGGAGTATATAAGATCATCAACGAACCTGTATATCGCACCATCAACCGTCTCACCTACCTTCTCATATAAACCGGATTGGAATGACACGAAATCATCATACCTCCCACGAGCCAAGAACGAACCGTCCGGTCTCGCCTCGACGCCGCCGTTGACCTCCCGGAGCAGGCCCGGATTCCTTTGGTACAGATACCTGTAAAACCCGACATCCATCATCCTATCCTGACCATCCAGATAGAAAAGGTTTCTCATGCTACTGTCACCGGACTCGATAGCCACGTCAAACAGAAGATCCCTTACCTGACCTTCCGGCAACGACATCTCCATGCTTTTTAACGTACTTCTGTCATGGTGGTTCAAAGATACATTATAAAATCCATTAAAATCAAGGAAACGTAAGACATTATTATATAAATCCGATTTTTTTAACCTTTCCTTGATCTGGATCTTCCTCAACGATGTACAGGATTTGATAAAATCCCGATCCTTTCCCTGCCTAGCCTCGTATCTCCTGAACTCCCGATCAATATCGACATCATCCATCTTAGGGGTTACGGGATGCTGGTATATCAATCTGGTAAGGATCATGTTCTCTGTATTCGAGGATGAGATGTTGGACATAACTAGCTTCTTTATGTTATCCTTGACCACGCCAATATCGGAACGGGAAGCCCCGGCGGGGACCACGCCAGCCGGCAAGTACGAGGGTCGCTCTATCCCGATATTGGCCAACATCTCATAAGCCTGATCGGTGTCGGTTATCGGAGCCGTGTTATGGTACGTATTCCTACCCATATACAACATGCTCCTATCATACATATCGGAAGGGGATGTATTCCCGGACCTTACATACACCATCCTATCCCCAGTAGAATAAGTATCCTGAACCTCGTATATCGGGTTCCCTTTTCCTGTTATCCTATCAAGATCGGAGATAAAGCTATCGTATACCGAATTGCCGGCCTGTATGGAAGACAACATGACATCCAGCGACGCCATAAGATCACGGATATCCTCAGGTCTGGATATAACCATCTCATCGCTGATCGCCTCGCTTATATCCACGCCCATGTCGGCAAGATCCATGGCTATGTCATGCAGACGTCCGGCAACGTCCTTGATGTCCTTAAAATCATCCATATCGATTATCTCCCCAACCTTATCCCTTAGACCCTTCATATCCTTAGGCATACTGATATACGGTGTGGTACTATTGAAGTACGAGTCGGTAATCGTATTTCCGTCCTGACTCCGAACCTCCATACGGGTCATATTACGATACGTGTCATACATCCGATCTGCGTAATCCTGATCATCCTGATACCGGAGTGCCAAGGAAGGGTATGGGATGGAGGCGAAAGCCTGATCGAACTCCCGGCGGTCACTGATACCGCCTACCGCCCTCATGATCGTATCCCTTACCTCTATTGGATTCAAGACCTTTCTCTTCCCTAACGAGTCATATGTATCCTCATATATCATATAATCATCACCAAGACCTGACTCGGAGGATAGGAAATACATATCCTTCTCATTAAGATCCCCGTCAGACATAAAATCGACAACCCTCCTCATCATATCCCTTACCCGCTCATACGCCGATCTGTTGGTCATGATATTATCAATCTCATCGGCGTCATACATCCCGGATCGCTCAAGATTGTACCTATTGAGAAATATATCACCACCGGAGAGGAAATTGGATATGATCATATCATTAAGATCGTTGATATTATCGACTCCCAAGGAAGTAAGGGTGTTATTGATATCCTTAACCTCATCGGCCATGAAATTGCCAGCGAAATAGTTCTTCCGCTTGATAAAGGACATGACATCATCATACCTAGGTTCCCCGTTACTATCTAGGTCATATTCCGATGGCATGGACATCCAATCGCCAAAGAAAGACACGAAGTCGGTGGAGTAGGCCGTACCCCAGACCGATAAGGCCTGCTTCTGGTCGCCCAGCACCTCCATCGCCCTTTGGTATAATCCGGATGGTTGGTTGTTAGGGGCAAGGACATTATCTACCCCACCCTCCTTATTTTTTATCACATAACAAGATCTTCCCATTGCTAAATCGTTTTGACACAAAGATATAAAAAATCCCGCCTACTCTCACGAGCGGACGGGAGCCAAATAACAATAATAACAAACCTTATGTTTCTCCGAAAAGTACAAATCTTTTTGCCGATCCTCACGGACAGGCAAAAACTCAATCCTAAATTATAAAAAATGGAGTTTATCGTTTAGCGAAAATATCCTTATCTGATCTACTGAGAACCCTGCCTTTTAATTCCAAGAACCTAGGCATCCATTCCCTAGATATCTTAGACACGATCCACTGGAATCCCTTAGGAGTTACATAAACAGTGTTAGTTCCATAAAACTCATCGTCATCACGATATCTGTAACGAGCATAACCACGATCTATCATCCTTTGGGAAAGCAACCACCTCTTACCGGTCTTAGCGAAGAACTTATTATCCTCAAGCAATATACGAAGATTCTTCTCCGCTATATCATAACCATGAGCCTCCAACTTCTCCCGAACCTCTCTGATCAACATATCTGTCTCTTGGGCTATTTCGGCTGTCTTAGCGAACTCAACCATAGGAGCCTGTTCTTTGATAATATTATCAGATATCCTTTTGGCTTCCTCTGCAGCTTTCTTCGCCTCAGCTAATGCCTTTTTCTCCTTTTCAGATTTAAGTAACGCCTCTAATGCCTCTATATAATCAGATGGAAGATCGTTTCTGCTTATATCAGAGTTATTCCTATTTATTGATGTATGCCCTTTCAATAGAAGTTCCTTTATCTTGTCTGCACACCATAACTTAAAATCTATACTAAGCCATTGAGCAAAATCTATAGCTATATCTTCATGCAGCCATACTCCACCTCCAAAAGCTGGCATTCCAGTCTTCTTTATAACTAACTGATTTTCAGATTTACCAGTTTTTCTGGTAATTGCACTAACCAGCTCATTTGCAGATGTTAGCGATAAATAATCATTTGGTCTTCTATTGAAGTGTTTAGCCATCTCTGTGGCATTAATATAAGTCGTTCCATTGATCGTCTTAAAAGTCACCTCATTTCCATCATAACTAAAAATCTCAGATAATTCACTCATAATATAAAAACAACGAGAGCCACCAGCGTCCGTTACTCCACTGATGACTCTCATCTATCGCCTACGTCTAGGCGAGTTAATATCTTCTTCTGGTCTAGCAACGGATAGACACCGCAAATATAAGACCTTATTTTGAAACTACAAACAAACAGGATATATTTTTACAAAAAAAATGTAATCAATTATATTCCTCTGTCATATACAATGCATAATCATACCTATCCTCCATCATCATCACCACCTTCTTGATATCAGATAAAGTTAGTTTCTTTATCTCCATATTCCTGCTATCCATTCTGACAAAAGAGCCCTTGAACTCCTGCTCGGTTATAGCCTCCAACCTAAATAGATTGTATTTTATAAGCAACTGGCTTACGTCAAATATCAGGATATTAAGATCAATATCATCCTTCAACTCATTAAGAAGATCACGCATCATGGCTTTGATAGCATCGGTATCAAGTTCTAGTTTCTCGGCCTCTCTCATCAGCTTCTTGATGATGCCATTGTGCTCGATTATGATGTTAGCATTATCATCATCGGTAGGTAGAAGGATATCCATCGTACATTTTATACCAACCTTATCACTAAGCCTTTTATTGAACTCAGTCATATAGTCAAAAGCCTGATCCCTGCTTAATGCGTATGTATGATCAAGCAACTGCTTTTGTCTGACATCGACAAAATAGTTACTGGTGTATAACATCATCAAGACCTTTACTCGCTGGATGCGTAGGTCTTGCATAATTTTCCGGTGTAAAAAAGCATCTAATTGCATAATATAAAGAGTCCCCACCGGGGCCATCACACACCCGACAGGGACCAACTTTTAAATATCTTACTCGTCAGGTGATGGACTGACGCCGCAAAGATAAGTCAAGATATTTAATTTAGCAAGGATTTTCCGCCTCATTTTCTCCGGATACTACGTTACCGTCGGAAACCAAAGACCTATCCTCAGCAGCCTTCGCGGGCGAGGCGGACCCCGATTGGAGGTCAGACGGGCTGCCGAACGGGGTCACAACCTCCTCGAAGAACGTCTCATCCCTCCTGATACTCATCCTGAACTTAGGGGCTATGAAAGGATCGTTATTAAGATCGATGTTGATCGTAACGTCATTCATCAAAATATCCTCCTTAGTCCTGGAATCGCCTATCCACCCTCTTACGTCAGTAGTCATAGGCATCTTACTAGCCGCTTCCTTGACAGCCCCTAGCCGTTTCTTGATAACATCCACGTCTCCCGTCAACGGAATCATATATGTCTTATTATCCAACCCGGATCTGGCTATAGCGTTATTAAGATCCATTATATCATCAATACTTACGCCTCCGCCTAGACCTTCCATAATCCTATCAGCCATCGATCCGATCATGGATGAGAATGATGATATATCCTGATTTTTCAATCTTACGGGGTACAGGTAATTTCTTCCATTTCCTGTCTTTATAGCTACAACCGGGATACGCGAATTTTTATAATTACCATACTTGTCCCTAACGATAGCCGTACAGAACGGGAATATGTTATACCTAATATTATCCTTCATCGTAACCTCCCCGTTCTCTATATATCCTACGCTCTCGACCTTACCAACCGTCTCATTGGTAAAGTCATTTTCGGATACCATCAACGTACCATTATCATCACTTATGCTAAAATTAGGTCTTCCCGGCAAAACACTGGTAACTGTGCCTACGAACGGTATATCAATCTCGCCAGCGACAGATCCTACATTATCCCTATACAACTCAAAGGCCATACTCCTTAAATCAGCGTTACTTCCTTTTGAGTCCGGGTCATTGGCTTTCAGTACCGAGACGAAATTGCCATCGCTATCCACGATCTTAATAACCATATTATCAACCAGCTCTCTGTAAGCCGACTTAGTCTCATTAGAATTAGGATCAACGGCGTTAAGTCTATTGTATTTATCATACAGTCCCTTGGTGTATGGATCTGACATATCCATCTTAAACCTTACCATATCACCCTTGCGAAGGCTAGCCGCTGCTTCCTGATTCACCGACTCGTTGTTAGATCCAAACGTATCACCCGTATAATAAGGGATAATAGACCCATCCTGCCCCTTGCGATACACCATGAACCAATTGGAGGTCGATAAGGCGGTCTGCCGCCCCAGTATGACACCGGTAGCGTTCTCGAAAGCCTGAGTGTCATCCTCACTAATCATCCATCTTGAATGATTCTTGGACTCAATAACGCTGAACATGTTCGTCCCATCAGTAAAATCCATCACCATCTTATCATCCATAACATATTCACCGGGCGTGACGAGAGCCTTAAGCCCGGATCCCGCCATAAACCTGTCAAGCCTCATCCCTCCTACCTCATAATACATGACCCCACCGATCTCCCTCTTTTGAGCCATCAACACCACCGGATTCTGGGCGGCGTTGACCTCCGTCCTGCCGGTGGATGTCCCGGGTTCGCTCTCCGTGAGAACATCACCCATAGGTATAGACTTATCGTAATCCTTGACAACCATACTTCCATTATTATACAGCCTCATCCATTCCACGAATTGAAGAAGAGGATCATCAGAATAATTATTAATGATATCAATAGCCTCATTAAGTTTATCCTGATCAACTTCATTCCCGTTGTCAATATCATTCATAAGATCATTGTAAGTCTGTATAGCCCCCTTAACCTGATCCTTATCAAGACCATTAATGTTTATATCTATGATATCATCAATAGTATCTCTGATGTTATTTAAGACGTTATCGTTGGTATTTAACCTATCTATCATTGACCTAATCTTATTAAGCCTAGCTATAGGATTATCGCCAAACCCATTTACAAGATCATTGATACGATCCTTATTATTATCATATATCTGCCTCTCCCTAGGAGATAAGATATCCTCATTACCGTTCCATATCTTTATAGCTATATTATTGATTCTATCATCAGAAGGATTTATGATATCCTCATTATCAGGTACATTCTCAACGATACCGCCCTCATCAGCCTTGATGTCATTCTCCATAGATCTGGCGATCATATGATTATAGGTCTTGAACATAAATGCTTCATCCTCTCCTATAAGACCATCTTGATAAGCCTTATCTATGGCCTGATCATTGGCATAAAGGGAATTAGCATCAGGATCATCGGTATTCCTGAAATCATACTTGCTGTCATCCTCCTCATAAGTCTTCCCCCATGCGTTCGATAATATCTTCATGAACCCGCGCTCCTGCGCCCGGATGAATCTTCTGTCACGCATACGACGAAGTGACTCGTTTATATTCTTATAAGCCACAAGATTATGACGATACTCGCTAAGCAACGCCATAGCCTCCTTATGATTATCAACCCCACGGATAGATACGGCATTCTCAAAACCGACTATAGTCTCATAAGCTGCCATAAGATCGGCGGCGCTGATCCTTGATTCATCCCTGTTTAATAACAGCTTAGATATATCTGTCTCTGAGTTAACTAACGTAGCTAATCTCCTCTCCAAAGCAATCCTATCCTCCGTCAATTTAAGAAGTCTATCATTCTCATTGGCTAACTTGACCTTATCAGACTCAAGAGCTTCCTTAGATGTGACACTCTGCTGAAGCTTCAAAACATTCTTCTCCATTTTCTGTATATCATCTGTAAGCTTCCTGAGTTTCTCAAGATCCCTACTCGAATCAGGATTAAGACGAGAATATATATCAAGAGCGGGACCTATATCCGTATTGTATATCCTTCTTAACTGATTGGCTATATCGTTCAAATTATCCTTCGCCTCAAGGCCATTATAAGCCATATTGGAGATATAAGCGTTAAACGACCTATTGGATATACCATCGGTAAGGGAGTCGGCGAATCTGTTGGCCATAATGAAATTATCCACCTTCTTATTAAACTCGTTGACAAGATCGGCTTTATACTCATTGACCTGCTCATCCGTCATATTCATATCGGAGGCTATATCGCTATTAGGTATAGACTCAATGACTGTCTTGAAATTCTCCTTGGTATCATCTAACATCCCCATTTCCTGATCATAACGAAGACGATTGAACACGGCATCACTAAAAGTCTTATCTATGATTCTAGAATTAGGTATATCGTCAGCGTTATTATCCGTTTTCAAGCCTGATAATTGAGCGTTCAGAGCCATACTGCCACGAATAGCACGGACAGCGGCGGTGGTCAAGGCGCCGGCATTGGCGTTGTAGGCATCCACCATCCCCTTGTTCCGGGACATGTCTTGGCTCCATTCCCTTATACCTCCAAGGCTTTTCCCACCCATAACCGATCCGATAATCATACCGATGCCGATCTCCTTCCAGCCTTGGCTAGATCCGTATGTCTCCTTGAATCCGTTCTTTATAGCTTCCATATAACCTATATTCTGACGGATGGCCATAGGATTATATCTTGATTCCACCCAATCCTCCGCGGACTTGCTGGACACACCTTGAAGACCCTCCTCGAACAAACCCTCAGATACCGGTCGCTTGATGATATTAAACGTATTACCAGCTATTTTCTGCCATTTCTTTGGTGTTATAGCCCTTAGTGCACCGTTGTCCATTCTCTCGGCTCCTACGCCAAATATATTGCGTTTTATAAACTTGTCTACACCAAGCTCCATACCAAACATATCACCAAACATAGCTATGTTGGATAATGATAATATGCCGACATTTGCGGCGAATACGGCGTTAGCGGCATTGGCATTGTCAGCCCTGAACCTCATAAGCTCCTCATACGGGACTTCCCTCCCATAAGCGTTACGATAAGATTGCCTGAAGTTCTCCTCGGCCTCCATCAACATACTTCTGGCTTCCACTGAAGCTTCCCATGAGGTAGACGTACCAAGAAATAGGGCGGTATCCAGCCCCTTGCCTACCCTCTGCCCTATACGGGCGGCCCTAAGGTAAGCGCCGAATGCTTTCTTGGTGTCCGAAGCGGCCTTGCCTATCCTAGCTGAAGCCACCCCAGCCCTAGCTCCGGTACGAGCAAGGTTCATCAGGCCGGCCCCGGAATATACGGCGGATGATAACATGGCACCAGCGGTAAAAGCCAGACCCGAAAGGAAATCGTTAGTCCAGAAATTAGCAGTTCCAAGACTACGAAGAAATCCCATATCTCTCTCTTCTTTATCATAATAATGAGCGAGCCTATAATCTCCTCGCTTATCCATATCATCTAACCAACGAGTAAAATCGTTATTGAAAACGGATTCAAATTTACCTTTAGTGACTCCCTCGTAAATACCATAAAAAGGCTGAATAATACCTCCTATACCATACAAAGCCGTCTTATAAACAAATTTACCTAATCCCCTAAATATCTTCTCTCCTGTACCTTGATTTCTAGCTAATCTGGAATCATTATCAACGCCAGCCTGAAATGACTCGTATTTAGGTATCCAAGTTCCATCACTTAATCTAAATCTTGATTCATCAAGACCTATACGAGGACCGGACACATCAAACCTACCAGATGGGATACCATTACTAATAATACTATCCTCAGGAGTTTTAGCCCTTAAATCATCATAATAAGACGATTTAACACGTCTTTTTATTCTTTCTGATAAAGCTGGTATAGCCTTTTTAGAATCATCGACCAAAGAATTTGGATCAAGGTTAGGTAAAGGTGGATTGTTTATATCGTCACCTAATGAACTCGGATATACACCAACTGCCCTTATCTCCATTGGATCCATAACCGGATACCCATGCTTTTGAGCTATATCCCTACCATCGGGTAAATTATTATTGCTCGTTTCCATTCCTCTTTTTATTTATAATATCCATTACCGGTAACATAATATTATACAGATCCTCATTAATATCCTTCCTTCCAAAAGAACTATTCACAGAATTAGCCTCTTTAGTCATAGCCTCTTTAAGAGCCTCCACCAAATAAGCCTGAGGAGCTATATTCATAACCTTAGCTATATTATCGGCGTAATCAACACCTTCTTTATCTATAGTATATAAAGGGTTGTTAGAAGGATTACCTCCATAACCTTTCTTATATATCTTAATCTCCACACCATGCCGTCCATACCCTCGATCATATCCCTCAGCCTTGACCTCATAATTGCTAGATCCATCTATAACCGCAGATATTATCATAGACATATCATTATGATAATCATCCGGGAACAAAGGCAAAACAAATGAGCGTATATCATCTTTAGCATTATCAGCCGTAGCATAAGAACCAAGACCTAAATCGGCTACCGATCTCCCATAAGCCTTATCGGAGGCAGAAGAAAACCCTGCCCCAGACACCCTCGACTTGTATGAGACTGACGGGATATTTCTTGACTTAGTATAGGTAGTAAATCCTATCCCTGCCAAATCCTGTTCTGATACTTGAACCCGTTGAGCCTTATCCTCTCCTGCATCAGCTATTATCCACCAATTATTATCATCATCCTGTTCAACGGACAATGTATGAGATCCTTCTTTTTTATCTAATTTCAATCCGGATTTATTAGCTAAACTATATATACTATTATATAATCTAAATTCCTCCGAATTGGATTTTGCCCTCTCATTAAAAGTCCATCCCTTTCTTCCGAACTCATCATACCTAGATTCTATATACCTATTATAAGCATCATCCATATCATCAAGAACCCTGTTGATAGGACCTGAATTAGACCATTTATGAGCAAATGGAGAACCCATTTCTCTATTTATATTTCTTAACGTGATATAAGCCAGATTAGCCTTATCTTTATCTCCATCAAACCTAACTAACAGTCTATCCCATGTCTTATTATCAGTAATATTATCCTTCAATGCAGCGTCTAATTCATCCACGGTAAGATCTGTACCCAAAGATTCATTTATCTCATCTAATATCAATTCAGCCTTACCCACGTCTATAACACTCCTTCCTTCTATCAATCTGCCTTGACCAGAAGGATCGTAAGACGGTCCTATAACATCTGAGACAGTATTGACCAATCTTGACATCAAAGAAGAGACTTTAGCGGCAGTAAAAGGATTGACGGATTTACCACCCATACGAACAGATGATAATCTAGACATATCACCTACATTGACATTCTCTCCATTATCTAGATAAATATCCATGCCAGGGTTATTTGATATTTCCTCCATAATGGCGTTATCAAGATTCTGAGACACTTTTTTCTTGGCATCCATAGCTCCGTCATAAATGGAATAATATGAATTTCTTTGGTCATACGCCTCCGCAAGATCCTCATAAGCCTTCTTCGCCTTATCAGTCTTCAAACCATCATACTTAGCTCCATTATTATTCATAATGAATTTCATGACGGCATCTTGATGTGACATACCCTTAAAATCATCGGGGTTATTATCTATATAAGCATTTATATTAGACATCACATTGTCACCTATAGCATTTGCCAAAACATCAAATTTAACTTTTATACTCTCCCTGTTAGAAGCGATATTATCCATCAACCTTGTTGATGGTTTTACCTTTTCTTGCGCAATAGGGACAGTATACGATGTTCCTGGAATACCAGTAGATACTGACCCTTTCATTCCACTTCCTCCTCCACCTATAGCCCTAGCCCATGCAGCATCAGCCTTTGATTGTTCTATCTTAAGCCTTTCCTTATCCATTTTTTGATCCCACACGAACTTGGCGTTGCGAGCTAATCTCTCATCTTCTTTATAGTAATAATCATCAGCCTTGCGGATGACAGATGAATTATTATAAGACCATCTCATAGCTGCCCCCCTAAGAAACTCCTGTTGAACCATAAAGGCACCCGCTCTTTCTGCATCATAATTAGGTCCTATAAACGAATTAGCCTCATCTATGAAAGTCTGTTTCTGATTACGTAAATCAGCCAAACTAGTCTCAAGCATTAATTTACGATTAGCATCATTACCAACACCCCCTAATTCCGCCTTTATAGCTTTTTCCTTAGCATCAAAATCATTCACATATTGTTGAATAAAAGCAGAGGTAGATTGTTGATTGAACATATGAGGATTGGTGAGAGCCATGTATTGACCTTCCAATTGTATTTGAGCCTTAGCGTTTTGGGACATACTGGATGCTATAATATTCCTTATCTCAGAATACCCCATCTCATCAATTGTCTTTTCAATAATCTCTCCCGTTCTCTCGCCCTTATCATTGAGAACCGGGATCTGTATTTTCTGGCCCTTATGCTTGGTCAAAAAATCCTTCACCTTACCATCTATCTCAGCATTATAATCCGTATATGGAGTGTAATGAAGAGGTTCTAATCTAGTTCCTACCTGACCATCATTCAACCATTTATAATAAGGCATAAGAGCCATTAATTCATTTATGGGATTATACATCTTAGGATTATTCAGCTTCATATCCTCTAATTTAGTAGATAGTTCCCTAAACTCACGCGTTCCAGCGATGGCGTTCAATACACGGGTATCTAAAGCCTCTCCAAGACGGGCTTGTATACTTCTAGCTATACCATCAGAAGCTAGATTGGATTTACGATACACGTTATTCACATCCTGTATCAATCCATTTAATCTATTCTGAAGATATTCCCTATCCTGAGGTTTAGCTATATCAGAATTAATAATATAATCAGCGTACTCATTAATAGCTTGCCGATTCGTATCTATCTTCTGTTGCATGTATCCCATACCCTGCATCATGACATCCATGTTGTAGGGTGATACGTACTTACCGTAATTCCTTAATATACTGTATTGTGAAGCCATCCTTTATCCTTTCTTGCTTTTAGTTACTTCCTGAGCGGGATATAATCTCCTATAACTCAATATATCTCCTTGAGGATCAGCGATCAGCTGCCCATTAGGACCGATCTTTACATCCCCGAATATAGACCTTAATGTATTCATGGTCGTAGCCGTATTCCACTTCTGCTGGATCTCATCATTTACGCTATCGAAATACCTAGCCCAGTTCTCGTCATTAATAGCCAACCCCTGCAATATCCGTTGTTGATAAGCCTGACGTTGGGCTATATTCTTATCATACGTGTCAGCCCAAGTGCGAGCGTTTATATTATCAGCCCAAGTTCTTTGAGCCACGTTACCTTGTTCTACCTCATTTATATACTTACCTATATTGGAACTTAATATCGCCTGTAGGTTGGATGATAAAGCCCCTCTCTGGGAATCCGGGACATTACCCATCTGATCCAATTGTGATTGGAAAGCACGATTAGCCTCAACCATATACTGATCAGCAGATCTCAATACCGGATCCACGGTAGGAGCGTAATGTCTTTCCAGACCTTCCGTTGTCACGGCTCCCGGGGTCATCCTGAACACCTCAGGGAAGTCAAGGCCACCACCCACTATATTCCTGTTCCCGTTACCATTATTAGTCTTACCGGTGTTAGTACTGGCATTTGTATTGGTCTTAGGGAGTGTATTAGGATCAATCAGCTCAGGCATATCCAACTTAACATCAGGATCCTCCACATCACCTATATCCATAGGACCGGGAACTACCTTATGAGGATCAAGTATAAAATCAAGACCTTCCATGCCTTTCATGGATCTCAATGCCTGCATCTTAAGCATATCCTCCCCAAGTATCTTATTAACGACATCCTTGTTCTTGTCAGAAAACAGTTGACTAAAATGGGTGATACCGGCATCGTTAAGAGCCTTATGCTGTTCCTCTGTAACAACGTCTAGACCGATCATAGGGCGAGATGTGGTAAACAAACCTAATTTATTGTCTCTCATCCTATCATGATATGCGGCTTTCTTGTCTTCCGGGTAATTACCTTGACTATCCTCACCGCCAAAAGAAACGAGCGTCGTGTAATCCCGAAGCGCCTCGGCGTTGGCGATGATCGGGTTCTCCGCCGTAGCCAAGCCCATCCAGCTACTTGTCTGACCGTAGATAGCGTCTTGCAATGCCCTAGCCCTAGCGCCCTCTGAAGCTCCCATATAAGCATCGTAAGCGACCGGATTGAATGTCTTATAATAATTCAACCTCTCATCCGTATTAATACCTCCATAAGAGCCATCAGTTCCTTGGCGTTGATAACCGAAATAGTTAGGATCATTGTTGAACCTATTCTCAATCGGGCGGAAAGTTAATTTACGACCGAACAAAGACGTGCCTCCTATCTCCATCTTCTGGCGAATACCAGCCACTTTCTTAAGCAGCTCTTTCTTAGCCTCAGCTATATCCTCCTCCGTAAGACCGTATTCTTTCATAGATCTGGATATGATGTTATCTATCTCACCACCCTTGGCGAAATACGTATCCTCATCCTTCTTCATCTTCCGGTCTTCCTGCTCCTTGTATATGACGTTAGCGAAGTCCGTAAATCTTCCCTCTAATCCATTAACGATATCGTTGCTATCATTTATAGCCTTGGATAATACGGAGGCGTTCAAACGCCTTGTATTCTCATCGTCTATCTTATTATTTTTCTCCAGCTTCTCCAATGCCTTTTTCTGGTCATCGTAAGCTGATTTAAGACCGATCTTAGCCTTATACCTGTCCATTAACGTAGCATACGTATCCTTAGGCGTGGCTTTGATCCCATACGTATCCCTGATGTATTTGGCGAAATCCGGCTCTATGGTTGTGTCGTCGGTAATAACCTTCGTCCCCTGCTCCAAGGAAACGGGGGTTCCACCATCGGCATGCTTCTGCCCCATGGCCTCCATCGGCGCCTCTCCGGGCTGCGTCACGTACTCACCCTTCTCGACCTCTACGTTGGCTTGATCTTCCATCGACTTAGGTAACGGATACAGGTACTCACCGGTAAGGCTTCCGCTATCGAACCTATTATTAGGCCCTAGATAAACACCCCCACCATCCTTGTACTGCACCTGGGATTGCCTTCTTTGCCTAGCCTCACGCTCCTGAGCCAACCTGATATTAGTACGAGCACCTTTCTCTGACGCTATCCCAGAAACCGCGTTACGAGCCAACCCCATGATACCACTAATTCCTGAGGCTATGGTGGTTATCGTATTAGCTGTTTTAGCCCCGGTGGATAAATCTCCATATCCCTCGCTTCTCATACGCCCTATACCACGACCCATCTGAGTGAATCTAGACCCTATATCATCAGCGCCATAGTAAGGGATGGTAGTAAAATCAAAAACATCCGTCTCGCCTGAACCGGTCTTAGACTTATCAACATCGTTAACAGTTATGTTATTAAGCGTAATACCATTGTCCTGATAATTCTCAGCTATACGCTGTAAACTACCCTTGAAGCTAGCCGGAAACACATTATCCTGATCAAAAGCATTAGCATATTTAGTCCTCAACTGATCTGGAGTATCCAAAGAATATATCCCTAGCGGATTGACCGGCGCGGGTAATCCTTGGTTGGTATTCACCAAAGGTTCTATACCTAACCCTTGTATACCGTCCATATTACCAAGCATATACGACCCGACTTCCCCGGCCTCTTGATATTTAGGTATCTTCCTCTTGATTACGTATTTGCTCATGTCTAATTAATTTCGTTCTGACACAAAGATAATTTAAAAAAACAGAGACTCATCATTTCACAACGATGAGTCTCTCAGCAAATGCTATTATTATGTACAGAATTAAATTCTTTTTATGAATAATGATCCTATAGCCTTAACCAAATCATAGAAACCGGCAGAACTGAGACCTACAGCCACTCCATATAATAGAGCCTCCCACCATTCACTCCCTATAAGCAATGGAGACACCTTTAGAAACCACGCTAATATACAAACCAGCATACCTATGACTACGGCGGATAGGACTTTAGCCCACTTATGGGTGTCAATATACGGCACAACCTTGGCTAACTGCGTAGCTGACATCGTGACGAAAGCCATGATGCCGGTGAAGGTAGTTAAATCAATAGTGATAGCCCCTTCTGATGGGATTACCTCTTGCGCCATCAAAGCGAACGGCGTCAATAACATAGCAAATAAAAATAACAATCTTTTCATATCTAAAACGTTTAATTACTTCGCAAATATAACACTAAACTGATTAGATATATAAATATTTATTGGAATATAGATATACGACAATATCCAGAGCCTATATGTCCCTTTCCTAAATCATATAATCCACCCAAAGGATTAGGCATTTTTTCTAATTCCCCTTTCATATCTGTCCATACGAACCCGTTCCCATCTATCATCTTAGTGTTAGTAAATACATATTTATCATATTTCACGCATCCCGGATGACCGGATATATACGAGGACCCTCCACCACCAGCTTGAATAGCGTTCGACGATATCCCGCCGCTTGGTCCTCCATAAAAGCCTCCTCCTCCACCAGGGGAATACGAACCGCCATCAAAACCACATCCTCCTCCCACTCCTAATAGACCCCCATTTCCGTTAGTTAAATTATTGCCGGAGTTAGATCCTCCCGCCACTTGGGATGCAGGAGTTCCCTTGGCATAGCCCCCCAGATACGCCTTCAACCCCCCCGCTGATCCTCCATGCCCAATAAAATAATACTCACATCCTCCACCGCCTCCCCCGGCTACCATAATACGGGTCTTTAAAGAATCTACGTTTAGAGGATCGCTATTGTTGGACAACCTCAAATCTGTAGCTCCGCCCCCGGCTCCCTCATAGATATACCTTCCAGAACTCTCATTAGTCATTGAATGCCCTGAACCTCCTCCATTATAATTATATTTTACAACATTACCCGTCTGCTTAAGTCCACCATTTCCACAATACACATAAATGATATCACCACCAACTAACTTGATAAATCCAGCCACATATCCACCATACCCAGGGTCATTAGATATGGTAAACCTATCTTCGCTATCATTGTAACCATAATTACCTTGACCACCCCAGCACTCAACATAATAATACGCCGACTTTGGAGCTACAAATGTATGGTAATTATTACTATTATAAGTGTATGTATACAATACATCCAAGCTTTTGGGGCCTGTCATTACACGTCTTCTCATAACATACCTCCCCTTAGATATTTTACTAACAACGCTATAACCATCCTCCTATCATCAGCCATAGCATCTACCCATCTATTCCCCCATCCTAAACTACTAGGGGGGGGGGTAAAACAAGTCCCCTTAAATAACACATCAAATAAAAACAACAACTTATTCATAACAAATTATTTATCATTAAAATACTAACTATTATTTCTACTCACACCTTTTATGTTAAGGCTTAACCCCGGTATCATATTAAGAACCAACTGCCTTTTTGCCTGTTCCCTACGCATACGCTCGGCCTCCGCTATCTGCGCCTCCGATTGAGGATCATTCTTAATGTTATTGGTGATGTCCTCTATAGCTTTCTTGTTAGCGCCGGATTGAGCTAGCATCTTATATAACAGGTCTTGACCTTCCTTCTCCCACCAGCTATCCATGGCAGGATGGGAAGCCAAAGAAGGAGCGGCGGGGGCTACCGTCTCAGGCACGGGCTGCTGGCCTCCGTCTCCCGTACCAGAATCCCGCTGTCCGAACTCGTATCTCATTGGCTCGTTCTCCGGGACACCGTATCTATTGGAGAACATATCGGCAAACTCAAATCTCTTCTCATTTCTTAAGGTCGATCCAAGAGGCCTACCGTATCCTTGATTCCATGCCACGGTAGCGTCCTTGTAGTTGACGGCGTTATCGAAATCGGATTTAGAATACATATAGTAATTATATACATTACCTTGAGCGTCCTTGTCAAAAAACTTTCCTTGATTGATGTAATTCCAACCTAACCCCGGGACCTTGCCTTGATACTCATCCACGAGATAATCCAACTGCTGTGTCAATGTCGGTTTCTTCCCATACCTGCGCTGTAGCTCCTTCTTCCTCGGTCCAAGCCATTGTTGGATGCCAAAATCACCGGCGGCTCCTAGGGCTTCGGTGTCCCCTCCGGACTCGGCGGCGATGTTCGATAGGATGCCGATAGCTTGCGTTTGTGGTATTCCCTTCTTATCAGTCAGATAATCCCATATCTCATCATACACAGCCATCTTATTATCCTCTGATCTGTTTGGATCAATAACATATTTACCAGACCCGTAATCTCGCCCTGTATCAACCGGCCCTCCATCTTCCTTATTCTCTAACTTATTCTTAGACATAATAGCGTTACGGACAAGAGCCTCCTTCCCGCTTTCCGGGAGAGGACTATAATCCTTAAACGAACCTCTCTCATCAAACTTATTACCTATAGCATCCAGCGTCTTGGTAGCTATATTGACAGGAAACTCTTGATCATCGCTATAAAAATCATACACGTCGTAAACACCTAACCTCCCATCCGGACGCCTATAAATTGTAAAATTGCCAAACCCTGATAACGGGGTAAGCTCACCAGCAGCTTCGGGATAAAAATCGTACTCAGAAAAAACCGTAGGCTTACCAGATCTTACAGAATTACGATTCTTCTCAAAAATATCTACCCACTCTCTTGACTTCTTTAAGAACTCCAATTTACCATAAAGCTCATCTGATGCCGGTGTATCAGAACCATATATTTCTTGCTCCGTATCACGAATCTTCTTATCTAACCTCTTTATCTCATCCTTAGTGTCACGATTGAACATCTTCTCAATATCAGTAATGACATTATCAGGAATCCGTATCTCCTTATTATTGCCATCTAGATTATTAGGTTGAGATAAAAATCTCGCCCATAGTTGATCGCTATATTCGTCAACGTTAGCCTTCCCGTTTCTGCCATATATAAACTCATTGACCTTGTCAGGGAGGCTAGCATTTGAGGCTACCACATCAGGGGTGACATTCTCGTACAACCTTCTTCTTATGGCATTACCTAGGATATCTTTCAAATACGAAGCCTTATCAGATACATCTTGCCTTACATATAGTGGATCATTACCAGTAGATCCTCCATCAGCTTTCCGTTCAATCTTCTCTCCCCATAACCCATATTTCTCCCTAGGCCATATGCCGTCTATGGCATCCACATAACCAACGGGATGTTCCCCTTCCAGACGCCGGTTCCGCCGCTCGTCCGCCGGGTACAGGGCGTTGGCCAACGGCTGCGTGATATGACCCAACCCCTTATCCTTGGAACTCGACATAGCATCCACCTCAGTCCGATATACAGGTCTTAATTTCTCAGGTAGATATAATCCCGCCTCATCAACCAGCTCACCGATCTTCTTATTTATACCCCTGAGGCTGAAATTATAATTACCCATACCGTTATTCAACGGGGACAATGTACCTCTTATCCCATTCATGCCTTTAACTGCGGCTCCTCCGCTAAGGATATCAAACTCCGGGGATACGTTTCTCAAAGGACTATCATCCATACCCCTGAAATACATAGGACGCTCGCCTCTTACGACACGATCAAGATCTCCCTTATACAAATCCTTTATCCATGAAGGGATTTCCTCCTTCTTATCTTTCTTAGCCATAAATCATGTTTTTCACAAAGATAGGCATAATAACATGTAGATTAAAACAGTAAGCGGATACATGATTCATATCATCTATCCGCCTATACCATCAATGCATATGATAAGCCGCTAAGGCTTTCTTAGCCGAATCCCTCGACTTGTACTTGGCCGGCCATAATTTACCGGTCTTGTTGCTAACCACTCGCCAATTACTCCCTACTTTCTTAATGCATCCTGACTTCGGGCATTCGCCCTTCTTCTTACCGCTAGCTTTTCCTGTTGCCATAACATCAAATATTTAAATTACAATAGTACTCACCTCATAAGTATCATAATTAATTTTTATCTTACTCATTTTTGAAGAATTCGGATCAAGAAATACCAAATAAGCGGCATCATAAATATAACTTGCTATGATATATGAATTAAAAGTCGCCGTAAAACCGGAGCCAGATATCACTCGTGAAAGATACATATGATCATTATTTAGAATATAACTTTTTATATCATCATATTTTGATTTGGTTATAGATGATACTATATCAATAGTCCCAGGTTCTAATAGATAACTTGATATGTCTATACCTCTTATATCCTGATATAACCCATTATCCATCAATGCTTTATTCCCAGTTCCTTTCAACTTAAGATGAAACTGATTATCAAAATTTATATTATCTTCTGTATTCCCAAAAGACCTTACAATAACTATCTCAGTGTTATCTGATGATGCTATATTTAAAGAAGAATTAATATATTCAACATTCAAATTAGGGTAAACAGATATAGATATATCTGAAAATCCCATATTAAGGGAATTATTTGAAGCGCTGATATAAATAGTGATACAATCATTCCTTTGATCATTAAAAACCATCAAATCATTAATATTCACGCCACCTAACGCTTCCACAAAAGAATTGTTAGGTCTTATCATCCTGACATTGGACGTAGAACTACCATCAAACAACGACTTTATAGTATTATATTGAGATTGAGGCAAAGTAGTAGATTGATCTCCTACAAGCTGTAAGATGATAGCTAAAAAAGCATCCTCATCATCACTTTTAGCTACTGCGTCCTTCCACGTACCATCACCACAAAGGAACCTACCCTCATCCCCCTTAGCAGGAGCCGGCACCAATCCCGCAGCGCCAGCCCCGGACGCCGTGGCGCCAACCATATCCTTGACCTTATCAAGTCTACTGTCTATTTGATTACCATCGTACTTACCAATAAAATCTTCCATATCGTTTTAATATACAAGGGAGAGGCGGCAAAATACCCCCCCCCTATATGTTAATAAATCAATAAACTTTCTCCTCATTGCTAAACCAACGAACTATCATCTTGAACCGACTCTCAATGTCATTCACGAACCTAGCCAAGAACCAATCGCCACGAAGACGATCCCGCCACCTCCGATGATAATCGACAGCCCTAGGATCGATCTTCCGGTCAATATCATTCACGTCCTTGATCCATACCGGGAGGTTATTAGTATCGTCTTTGACCTCGTTAAAATAGTCATTTATATTTATCTTCTGATCAACCTCCGTCACCAGTATCTCACGGCTATCGTCATTGGTTACAGGATACCTTAACCGCTGGCTCATATCGTTCTTGTCAGCGATAACCATCCGAAGCTCACCGCTGTTGTTGGTATCGTTATAAAACCATGCCTTATTGAATCCGGTAGTCCTAAGAATTTGGTAATTAACCTCATCCTGATACCTTCTGGCATCCATCCGATATTGGTAGTTCGTGAGGATCTTATTCACATACTGCTCACGGACAGGTACCTCTATGACGAACGGATATAACTTACCGTAGAATACTTGATAAGATTGGTTGGTTAGACCATGCGACCATAATCCTATCTCACGATCGTCGTTAGAGTAATTCTTACCAGACTGGAAATAATGCTGGTGCTCGATATAATAGTCAGGGGTGTAGGACAAATATGATTTCCACTCACCCTTCAGGCAGTTATATCCAACGGTGAACGAGACGTCCGTGAAATGGCTGGCGTCCTGTAGCTCCACCGCCTGCCCGTTCCTGTAGAACCAACCGCCACGGAATTGGTACTCGCTTGGATTCCCTACCGGTATATAATCCTTCTTGGTTATCAATACCCTCTTGAACCTATTATCCCAGCCCATAGACAGCCCTATACCAAAGAACTTGTTATCGATATCATAATAAGACAACTCAGCGTCCGTATCAGCGTTATATATCCGGCTACGGATGATCTTCATCTGAAGATGTTCCTTAAACCAGTTCCTAAGCCCCGGTGTGACCTCCGTAAGATTCCTGCCATTAGAATCTACCTTGAATACCTGACCACGCCTTAAATCGACCCAGAAATGCCCGAACTCGCAACTGATCATATCCCGACTCTGGGTCCCGGAATATCCTAATGTCGTGTTGTTATATTCAATGCCACGAGATGCGAAAAGCCCACCTGTCCCTAGTTCGCTATTCTCCGGGGATATTCTTTCCGCCAGCACGTCTATAGCGTTATATAGTCCTACCTGATTCTCGAAGCGAGCCAGTATCTGATCCGACTCTATTCCCTTCATGCTTATAAGCTTTCCGAACGAGGTCTTGAACTCATGGTAATCCATAGGCTTGTATGACAGCCAAGGATCGGTCATGCCGTTCTCCGACACGTCGGCGGTGCTCCATATGACGCCGTTGGGTCTTTGGTAGGCGCAGTCCCAGAAATTGCTATCATATGTCTCCGGCAACGACCTACCTCCTAACGTAAATCGATTCTTATACACAGGACTCATCTTAAACACATTATCCCTTGATATAGGGACATTACGCTCTTGAGTCCATGATATATAATCCCCTACCTCCGGATAAAACCCCTCGTAAGGCTCAGGCCCGGCTATACGGAAATTGCAATTGATCTCAGACTCCACGAGGAACTGAGGTATACCATAGAAGTATAGGAAGAAACGACCGCTAAGATACATATCTCCGGTCTTGCAAACCATCTCATAAGCGCTCTTCCGGCTAGAGAAAGAGTATAGCGATCCGGTATCCGTATCGGTCTTGTTAAGATAATCCTCCCCGGTATCGTAATTAACGAAATAACGGGGATACCCGATGTTTCGATAATCGTAATAAGGGAATGGTATCATGTCCCCCTGACCGAACTGAGTCAAATAAAACATAGGCATCTTCCTCTTAAGCGAGAATCTTGATATAAATACATCACCTCCAAAAACAGGTTTACGCTTATTCTCATCCATCAACCCGCAACCGCCTAACGATACCCACCTGATATCCTCTATCTGCCCGTATTGAGCCGGAGAATATTTCTTTATCCTCATATAAGGGCAGGATACGAAAGATTCACGTGTCATAAAATGAGGCGTCATACCAGCCACCTCATCGTTACGAATATTACACTCATCCTGAATACGGCTGGTATCGTAACTTGAAACCAACTCCGGATATTCAAGCATATACTTATCCATACCAAATGACATGAACAACGAATGCTCACGATCGAGGTTGTTTATGATAATAGGCTTACCACCTACGGTTCCCCCTTGTGACGAGATGTCTGTAACCGGATACAACCCGCTCTTGATATATTTGACCGTTGACAATCCACGTAGCTCCGACGCCCCTATTTTTTGGTAAAATAAATTATAATGAGCGACAGAAGTATAATAATAAGCATAGTTCCGTCTAGGTCCCCTATCTATCAATGCCGTTAACCACTGATATCTGTACTTGCCTATATCCACCACGGACTGGGCTGTGGCCTTGGCGATACCCGTAGCCAGACGGATAGCCGTCAGCGCTATGCCGACAGGGTTGGCTAAAAAGAACACGCCTCCACCGACATATTGTTGTGAAGCCGACTGATATGTATATTCAGCTATAGCGGATATTAAATTAGCCATAGCCTCCACCGTAGCCAATGATGTTGCCATACTGTAAGCCTTACTCCCTAATATCGTCCATTTAGGGTGATCCTCCACCTCCCTGAATATACCGGAGGATTTACCTAATTGATAACCATCAACAAGGCACTCGGTGGGAGCGTCAGGCTTGTTAAAGGCAATATCAGGGCTTAAGAATGAATACCAGATATTACCCCTCCTGTTAAACGGATGCGTTATAAATTTCTCACGATTAATATCCTTATAGATATACATATCATCAGACAAATCGTTGTAAGGGTAATTAGGATAAAGGTTAGCCGATCCGTCTGGATCATCGTACTTAAACATATCATAAGCCAGACCGGTCCCGATAACGCTCTTATCCAACGTCCTATCGCCCCTATACAACTCATATCCTATTATAGAATCTCTTCTAGCCTTATCTATAAGACCGTTCTCTACCGCTATATCCAGAAACTCATTAACGATATCGTCATCAAGCATCACCCCCATAGGATAAATATAGGAGTCAACTCCATATTGACCGGTCAGTTGAGACGGATTACCCATGAAAGGAGCGACAGAGTTATCCGGAAACTTGTAATGACGTATAGGTCTATGACAAAACGTGGTTGACGTATTGGGGTACTCAGCGTTACCCCCATTACCGGTGAAATAAGACTTACCCCCAACTGATTTAGGAAACCCATAGTATTTCGTCAAAGAATCTATTATGTCCTTCCTCTTTGATCCTCCCGATGATATCCCGATCTTACTTGAATCATACAACTCAAAATTAGCCGGGTACTTATTGGTAGACTCCCAATATCCGAAATCACCATACTGATATGGTCTGGGAGCGCAGTCAGCGGGTTTATCCCCACATGAGATACATTTCGCCTCATAGGTAACGAATCTCCTTAATTTCAATTCTTTCGTGAAGAAGAACACGTATTTCACCTCCAGTGGCCGAATGCCAAAACAGAACGGGGCGGGGAAGATGGCGGTGCCGGCCGTATAGAATCCGGCAAGCTCCTTCATATCCTGCCTCATGGCGAAACCGGTGAAGAACACGCATACCGCAGGCTCGATGCAAACATATATCTTATGGAAAGTAGTCTTGTCATCATTCCAGAATAAGTACTTTGGCATCATAAATATCTTATGATCCACGTAATTCACTATAACACCTTTCTTGACATCATTAGCCAAAGGATTAGGAGCCACGGTACCTTCCTTGTCCGAGAAAAACGTTATACGAACCTTATTGTATGATGATGAGTCGCCGATCGGATAATTATAGTTACCCATCATCTCTATATACATAATACCGTTATCAGGATCGGATAAACCACTTATGTATTTCTCATAATCCAACTCCACCCATCTGGCGTATGAGGATACATGTGGATAGAACTTGAAATAAGTCAAGTTACTTCTACCGAACCAATTGGTCTTGGCGTCAATATCATTCTGCACAGACACACGACCTTCCCAGTCAGTAGTTATACCGGTATTAAACTTAGAATTATCACCATCGCCAAAAAGACACATGGCGTTCTCGATACCAAACTGACTCTCATATTGGGGGAAATAAGCCTCCATCGTATCCATTAACTGATCAAGCATCGTCTCCGTATGCTTCTTTCCTTCCCATCCGGGATATTGATACAAATATGTGCACTTACCCAATGACCTACCCCCTTGGAATGTAGGAAGTTGAACATCGTTAATAGTAGGATTCACGTAAGGATCACCTACCGAACACCCATTAGTACATATACCCTCATCATATAACTGCCGGACATTAGACATATCCTGACACAAGACCAAGGCGGAGGAGTCTATATCAGACGGGAATTTGTCCTCATCCTGACCATCCAGCCATTCTTGAACCAGATCTATGATATTCTTGCCTCCACTGGAGTAATTATCGAAATCACACAATACAGAGAATTTCCTTTGTGACTCGGCGTTACTTTGTATTAAGGTGGTAGGCTCGGTCTCCGTATAATCACTAGCCAGCTTATACGTAAAATCAATCCTAGAATCCACCAAAGAGTTTTTATCCAATATAGTCCTGGTCTCTATCCTCTCGATATCATCACATCCACTAGGGAAATCGGGAGCCTTTATACCGTCTTGATCCTCCGGCAATGATATAGCAGCGCATAACTCGTCAGTAATACCTACATTAGATTCTATGATATCACACAGGTTCTCTATATTATCAGCGATATAATCAATAGTATCATCTACCGTAACATCTTCCCCCATCGTATTGATAACGAATTGGGTCTCTCCTACCGTGGCATATTCCTGCTCTACATATCTGAGCTGCTTGACATCTAACTGATTCTTACATTCTCCTCCAAAATCATCAAATCCCCAAGATGGGTCGTTTATGATCTTTGCCGTATTCTTAAACTGCCAAAGATGACGGCGGCTGTTCCCCGCGCACTGCGGGTTGTTCTCCAGCACCGACGCAGCCGACAGGTCGTCAGAGTTACCGTCCTCATCAACGATAACCTCCATCTCCTCCCTTGTGGCCGGACGAGGGATAAGCGGGAATCTAGCTGTCCTGTATCCTGTATTGGTAAAGAACCTTATACCCAACGGATATACCTCGTCACGCATGAAAGAGGCGTATTTAGAGCAAGCCACACCGTCTTTATACAGATTCTCCGTGGCTATCGATGTCTGCCATTTAACGAAATGACCCAAGAAATTAACGACCGGTTGAAGATTCCATTCATTCTCCACGGTCAATCCGTATTGAAGAAGACGATTCCCGACAGACGTCATGCCTCTGGCTGTCTTATATACCGGTATTTCCTTGGATAACTTCTCCATGGTCGTACGCTCGCTATATTGATCCGTAAGATAATAGATAGTCCTTTCCGTTATCGGATGTATACCTTCTATGAAATACTCAAGAACCGGGCTTTGCTCACCATTAAACCCAACCGTATTCTGTATAACACCTATCTTATAATGAGATACCTGCTTATCTATATTAGACACGGTAAGGCGGATACCCATGTTGGTTGACTTACCCCATAAACCATCGCGGATAACCATATCTTGACGATCGAATAACATGATTGGGTTGGTCAATGAGCAATATCCGGTTTTCTCAATCCCGAACTCATCGCACAACGCCACGCAGAACTGGTAGGTCCCGGCACGCAGGCTCCCCCCGAACTCCACGACCTCAGGCTCCACGCACGGGGCCGTCAGCAACGGGAACACCAGCAGCTTCTCGCAGGCCAGCCTACACCTCTCTATTGGTTTGTCATCCCCACATGTCTTATACCCATGATAATGATACCAAAAGTCACCATCATCATCCGGATTAAGAGCCTTATCGACCATAACATATCGCTGGGGATTATATCCATCGGTCCAGTATATCACCTTCCCGCATTTCTCGTCCTTGATCTCTATATCGAAGATCGGATGATGAATGGAGAAATTAAGACAAGGGTCATCAACCCAGTCCTCTATCAGGACCTCCATCAAATCACATATCTCATCGAAACGACCATCCGACTCCTCAAGTCTCTCGCCAAGGATACGATGAATATCTTTCCCTGATCCTGCTAATTGATCCTCTACGGTCTTGACATAATCCAATGACCTCATGAACGTGATCTTAGAGGTATTGTTATCAGGATTCACGAGAAAGAAATAAGTATTATCACCAGCTATATCATTCTTATACCCAATAACCTTATAGCCATCGAATCGCTTGCATAAAAGGGTGCTAGGCTCGTTCTGAATCTTAATCTGACTCCCATCGTCACCCTCTATGGTAGCGTTCAAGGCGAAACTGTACTCAGACGGGGATAGGTCCTGTGGATGCTTATCCCTGTTCATCCCGGAATCGGGAACCGCTATGTTAGAGTTATTTTGCACGATCTTATCTTTTTCGCAAATATAATAAATCCGCCAGATAATCACTTATGTGGCGGATTCTAACAAACCGTACGTATTATGCAAAACATTCAAATCGCACAAAAATAGAAAATCCTTCTGACTCTCACAAGCCAGAAGGAAAATCTAAACACTTTGCAACGTTTACCTCTAATGAAAATACAAAAACATAATAATTATGGATTTTTTCCCATGTAGCTTGATTGCTTATCGGCGTCCTCTACGGATATGTAGAAGAACCCGTTAGTCACGTATCTCTCATTGACATCCACAAAATCGGTAGATCCTTTGTCTATTCCTCTCTTCGATCCCTCGTCGCACACGGCCACCAGACTATTGAAATCATTGGAATAACCAACGACAACGCCATGTATGTCACGATTCCGAGGATCGAAAACATATCTCATCCTACATCTGTCATAAGCCAATTCCAGAGGACTTTTGTTTATCTTACCATCAAACCCTATACCTGTGGTCAAGGCGATAATACTTCTTGATATATCGCTCATAGTAGTATCTTTTACCGGCACCTTAGGCATAGAAACGCCTTCCATGACAAAATCCAATGCCTTATCTAAAAGCTCGTCGAAATCATCATCCCGAACATAATCCTTGAACACCTCCAATATATACAACCGGACATGGAGTTCGTTATTGACATCATTTAATGCGATCATAATGCTAGTTTTCGGCAAAGCTAGATTATTCCTATACAATAGAAGATCAAATATGTCATAAGTAAAGGACTAAAAAATAAAAAAACTCTCCTATCCTCACGGACAAGAGAGCCGATGTGTTTATATTATGAAGAAAAATCTACTCGCCAATCCTTACAATGCAGTCACGAGACTCCTTGTTGTAGATCATCGTGCCTACCTTAGAATACAAGGTCTTTATATTTTGCCAATTATCCTCACCATGGGCAGATACGTTGGTAGGGGCATCACCGGTATAAACCTCCTCGCCTCCGATATTGACAAAATCATATCCACGTTTCTCCATAGAACCGCCCTTATATGCCGTGAACCTGATAGTGACATTACCTTTCTCACGACCACCATACCAGTTACCGTATATACTACACCTGATCTCAAGAGGTAATTTATCATAATTATCGCCATCCAACAACGGCCCCATCTGGATCAAGGCGGCCTCATTACCTGATTCCATGTTATCACCACCGTGGATAAGATAATCACCTACCCGCTCCTGCGTGGTCTGGTACTGTTTACTCCAACCAACCAGCTTGCCGTCCACGTCCGGGAGGCCGGTGTTATCGAAACCGGTAGCCGTGTCAAAGTCAATGCCGTCCTCGTCAGCCCAGATATACCTAAGCACTAGGTAGTCGAACTCCGGGATAATAACCACCGGGACCGACTCCTGCCTGCACACGAACGTCTTCTCCTCCTTGGTGCCTTCTTTTATAACTTTGTACGTAGCCTGACGTATCTCTCCAGTCTCATTGATATCAGCGGTAACCCTAACCCCAGCAGGACCAGTACCACTTGTCTTATCTAAATGTATCCAATCAGCCATATCATCGTATTTTGTTAAATAAGTTTAATATACTTATCAAAAGCGTTGGGCCACATACGCTCATGAGACAGCATCCTCCTCCTATTATCCTCAGCCAGCTCCCGATAATCATTCAAGGTAATCATCGACATCTTAAGCTCTTTCATAGCCCTAGCGAACTTACCCGGCTCCTGCTGAGCATATAATTTATAAGCATCACCAGCGCCTTGTATCAAGCCATTCACAGCGGCATTCTCGAAGATCTTCATCTTGATATACGTCTCGACATAATCCTCAAGGTATCCTAACGCCGTTTCAGGTATATATGGGAGACCGTCATCATCCTTGGGTGTAGCACGATATATGATGTAAATAAATCCATCAAACCCGGTATACATAGTATTGCCGGATATAGTTATATCATAATTATCCCAATCGTACTTATCCCGATATTTGTCGGCGGCGCAATCACGCCTCAGTCCTCGACCTATAGACAGCCTTACGGGATGATGGTAATGAAATCGAACCTCGTGAGACCCGATATATATCCTCTCCGTGATCGTCTTCTCAAACTCCTCCTTACAGCACTCGGTGCAGGAGTTCCAACGGAAACCGCGCTCGGTGCGCTCGACCCAGCCGATCTCGTGTTGGAGGTCAGCCTTAGCCTTGTCGCCGCCAGGAATCTCACAGATAAGAGGCTCACACCTATAGGCGTCAAGCATGTCGAAAAAATCGGAAGGCAATACCGCTTGTTTGTTGTTGGTCTTGACAACCGCCTCGGACATGACCGCTATAACACCCCCGAACCTTTTCAAGGCGATCTCAGCCCACCTATAAACAGACGAGGTATCTATAGCCCCGCTATCATCGTATTTATGTAAATCGGCCTTGATCTCGGCCAATAGCCCTTTTATAGTCATATTTAAGTCTTTTGCACAAAGATATGTATTTGAATCCGTGATACAAAAAAAATCCAGTCTACCCTCACGGGCTAACTGGATCACAAAAACTTCTACAGTTTGTAAACCCATTTAACTCCAAATACCTTACTCTCCGATTCAACCTCCCGGTACAAGAACTTATATCTCCTACCTGATTCCATAGCCAACCTACACTCCCTGTTCAACGCCGGAGAAATATAGAGATGGAAATACTTGTTCCGAGGCATAAAATCAATACACGTATGGACATAAGAATATCCACCCGTTCCACGTCTGTTAATAGTACCGGTAAGCTTATTCAGATATATCTTACGATTAGGATTTATCTTATGGCACAGATAACCGATGTTGTTTATATAAACCCCACCCTCATTCTCCAGATACTTATCACGTATAACCTTCCATATCAAGGACTGACATTCTAGAATATCATTCTTGTCCACGATCGTATGTTTCCTTCTCTTGCCGTTCTTAGACATAATAGATCTATAAAACCGAAGAAAGTACTGATCAAGTATTTTAAATGACTTTGTTTTCATATCACAAATATAACGATTTCATCCTAATACAAGAAATTTATACACAAAAATACACCGCCTGTACCAAGGAGGAGGCAAACAGGATAGCCGACAACAACCTACAGTCAGACGGCACCTCTTACGCTAATGGCTTGGCGCAGGCCGATAGATGCGATTGCGTGGAGCCAACAAAGACGTGGAGCGCCAACGCTATGCTGAGCGGTGATCCTTGTAATGGTCTGTCTGGTTCTACATCTGCATTAAGGTGCTCCTATGAAGTGTCTTACAATAATCAATGTGGATCATCTAAATCAATAACTGTAACTGTTACTGGTAGGAATGATCATGGACAAACCGTTACGGCTGGAAGTACTACCGTAAGCATACCTGCTGGGTCTGGTAAAAAAACCGGTGTCATAGGTTTTAATTCAGGAGTACAATGTGGGTCTATAAGTGTTTCTGGAGGAGGATCTGGGAACTGTTAAGATTCTGATGTATAACAAAAAAGGAGAGGCTAATAAGTCTCTCCTTTTTATTAAAAACCATAACAGCAGTGATTGTCAACAATTACCTGAATCATGACCAGAGATTGTTACATCTCCACATACCACTTCTCGGCTAAAATATACACTTCCACTCTTGGTTCCGGATCCTGCGGGAATTGTAAAGCTAGCGCTATTGACCTGCTCTTCTCCGTTTTGTGTATATCCTATACCACTCACAGAACCAGATATAGATCTACCACATTGATTATTATACGTAATCGTAAATCCTCTTGATGCGACAAGTTGTTCATGGCTCATGCAATCATTATTCATAGATACCGACCATGACCACGTCTTTGTTGGCTCCACGCAATCGCATCTATCGGCCTGCGCCAAGCCATTAGCGTAAGAGGTGCCGTCTGACTCGATGTGAATTTAGCTTATTCAATGCGCATTGTTTATCTATTAAATAAAATCATTAATATTGTATCGTTAATATTAATACATTAAGTTATGGCTTGCAATAAGAAAAAGAAAATGGCTAATGGAGGCAAGGTCTCCGAGAAAAAGAAACCTCAACTGAAATGTGGGGGCAAGGTTAAGAAGAAAAAGTAATAACTGGAGGGGTATATCCCCTCCTTAATATTTCGCTACATGAAAAATTCAGAATTTGTATCTAGGATCATAAATGATATGAACTCCATCAATAAGGACGCTCATGTCAGTAGGAGGTGGATATTATCTATAGGAAGGCAGAAAGCCAGATCGTATATAGCCCAGAAATACGCTGACGGAACTTTGTTCGGCGAGGAATCGTTATACACCCATATCAATTGCCTGGAGATGGAGAGAGTTCGGAAAATTGATTGTTGTTTTGATGAGTTTAAACTATGCAGGGTACTTATGAGATCTAAGAAAAGGTTGCCCGATATGATATACACCCGTATAGGACCGGCTATTATAAAGGTATCGAACATCATGGATGATATCATATTCACTCCTATATCGTTAAGAAAATACGCTAATAATAAGGAACGTAAATATGGTAATATAGATCAATATTATTATTACGTCAATGATGGATATATCTATATACCTGATATAAATATAGAGGCTATAAACGTGGATCTTATAACCCTTGACAGGAAAGCGGCGTTAGAACTAGGGGGATGTGGAACGGAAAAAGATGATCCATGTATATCTCAATGGGATTATGATTTCATATGCCCTGATAAGTTACTGGAATATGTGGTATCCGAGACGTTAAGAGAGACGATAACCAAACTACAGATACCTACGGACGAGAATCCGGATATGGATATTAACAAGAAAACTCAAAAGATTCAGTGATGATAAATATAATAAGGTCAATAATTAATTTCTTCGGTTTCAATGATGCCATAGTTGATGGTATAGGCGAAAGAGGGATGAGGGATAGCTCAATCATAAGATATAATGAGGTGCATGATATGTATGATAAAATTATAAAGGATTTAGGAGATGTATCAGCATACGTGTCCAAGGGCTATATCTATGATAAGATAAAAGATAAAACGGGATTAAGTACCAGACATATCAGTAGAATATTGAATCATACCAAGAAAAGAGATCTTAGATTCATTTGATATGTTTACCGTCTAGATATAGGCTTCATCAATACAACAGAGTGCGATTGCCCACAAACGTGGAGCGCTAATGTAGTAACGGGACCCAGGAATTGTTCATCATCCAGTCAATTAATAAGTACTGTACCATATACATTATCATACACAAATCCATGTGGATCGTCAAAATCCGTAACAGTGGAGGTAGGAGGAAGACCTAACGATATAGTAGGTGATGTATCGGCTAGCAGAACTGTGACTGTTCCATCTGGGAGCGGAAGCATTTCAGGAAGTCTTTCATTGCCACAAGATTGTTTATGTAGTTCGGCTTATGCTATTGGTTATGGTAGTGGTAATTGTTGATAAGATGGGATATATAACAAAAAGAGAGGCTAATTAACCTCTCTTTTTTTGTATATACATCACTAACATTGCCCGCCAGTAGTGCAAGCCGCATGCGCCGTTCCCGGCTTTATTCCTGCTTGAAAACACATTCTACCATTAGTAGATCCGTTACCTGTACCAATTGTAACTGTAGTGCTGGTAGTCATTTCCATACCTGTGGAGGTGTTCGCCTCGGCTCCTCCTGTTACTGTTATGGTTTTATTAGAATTACATGGGTTACTATACTCTACGGTAAAGTCAATGCAACTTCCACTTTCACTATAATCCACTACATTAGCGCTCCACGTCTTTGTTGGCTCCACGCAATCGCATCTATCGGCCTGCGCCAAGCCATTAGCGTAAGAGGTGCCGTCTGACTGTAGGTTGTTGTCGGCTATCCTGTTTGCCTCCTCCTTGGTACAGGCGGTATATTTACCAGCAGATTGCCTATAACTAATAGTCTTAGGAGTACAGTTACTAGGACAGTTCGTAGCCTTGACATTCCCCCATCGATCATCATTACCAACCTTCGCAGAACAACCTGCATCCGCTAATGCCTGAGCTTGAGATCTCAACCTATCTATCTTATCGCTAGCTTGAGCGTTGGCCGAAGACGTGCTAGAAGCGCATATAGATCCAGAAGGTACATCCGAATAGGTAATCGTTACTCCACAAGGCTTATCAGATGGGCAATTCCTACTTGTAACAGAACCTCCTTGGAAACCAAGCGTATTACAGCAAGCAGATCCATAGCTTCTATATTCCTCATCTCCACAATCATTTCTATATAAAGCTACACTTTCGCCAGATCTACACTCAGCGTCTCCTACTCTACTCCAAGAATTAGGATCACAACAGCTATCGCAAGAACCACCAGAACATCCACATGAGCAATACTCATATACCCGATCCTCGGTCTGGTCAGCATGACATCCATTCCTATCGCTCCTTCTGTATGTAGCCCAAACATCGCCACTAGAGCAATATTTTTCACCATCATAACTCCAACTAGTCCAATCTGGAGGAGTATCCTCACAATCGCCGTTCTTGTTGGCGTAAGCCTGAGCGGCGATTCTGGTAGCCGAGTCATTTCTGAAAGCGTCTTGAACCTCGCTGTTGGCGTCAGCCTGAGAAACCGTTGATGTTATAGGGTCTAATCCTAATGAGCTATAAGGAACTGATATAGCCACACCTTGTCTACAAGAACCGCAATTATCCTTGTAGAAAGTAGCGCTTCCAGTACCGGTCCATACACAAGTTCCATGTTGGTTAGCGTAATCCTGTCCCTTCTGGTCTAAGATCTGCTCGGCCTTGCTTCTGGCATCCGCCAAAGAAACCTTGCTGGTGATAGCCGTACCGCCGTTAACCGGCGTGGAGGTCACGGTAATCCTCTGGCCTACGCCGCCTTCGGCGCAGTTGTTCTTATAGAAGTCACGGCTTGCCACGTAAGTCCAAGTACATCCACCGTTCTTATTGGCGTAGTTCTGTCCATCGGCTCCACGAACAGCATTCTCGGCCTTCTTATTAGCGTCAGCCAAAGATATGTTGGAGGTATACGGATGTCCCGGCAGCCTGTCGCTACTTACGGATACCATGTCGCCTACGCCGCCATCAGTGCAATTGTTCTTCTGAACCTGACCGGTATAGCTTCCTGTCCAAGTACAAGTACCCTTCGAGTTGGCCACGGCCTGACCCTGAGAGTTCACGGCGGCCAATGCCTTGGCGTTAGCGTCAGCTTGGGATACACATGACTTAAACTTACCATCAGAGCCAGGACTTGGATCCGTAACATCATTCTGAGTTACGGTAACAGAGCTTCCAACTCCACCATCCGCACATTGACGGGTAAAGGCCTTGGATGCCGTACCAAACCAGAAACATGTATTATTACCACCAGCTATATACCGCTCTTGATTATCAGGATCAGTATAACAGGTATTGGTGTTACGTTGATGTAACTGAGAGATACAGTCCTTACATACAGTCTCTATAGTCTCCCATACCGGTTGCTCGGTCTTCGTATGGCACGTATCATCGTAGTTCTTGTTGACGAACGCCTGACCCATTCTGTCGATATAGGCCTTAGCCAAAGCGTCTGCCTCTTCCTGAGAACGGGTTGAGGTGAAGAACTGACCCATAAGATCCGGGGTTACGGTAATAGGATCAGCGTACTGACAAGTAGGACATTTAGGAGTGAACTCCTTGCTATAATTACCTACATATATCTTCAGCTCATCACAAGTACCACGATCATTGGCTATAGCCTGACCTTGCGCCTTGACAGCGGCCTTGGCAAGCTCATCGGCGGCGAACTGGCTCTCATAAGAATAGAACGGACCACCAGTGACATCAGCCTCCGTAACGTTAACAGATGAAGGTATCAATCCGGATGGACAATTATTCTTCTCGAACACCTCACTATAATGACCGGTGTACTTAGGAGCCTCATGGCAAGTACCACGCTCATCGGCAACCCTCTGTCCTTGATTCATGACAGCGGCCATAGCCACCAAGTTAGCCTCATCCTGCGATACGCAAGACTGGAACGGATGACCATCGACCATATCCTGTGTCACGGTGAACGGATCTCCTATCTGATTAGCTCCACAATTGCTCTTAGTGAACTCGAAGCTAGCCCTACCGGTATACATAGTAGCGTCAGAACAAGTACCCCTGGTGTTAGCCAAAGCCTGTCCTTGAGCCTGTACGGCGGTCATAGCCATAGCGTCAGCGGCGGTCTGGGAGTCGTTAGACTGGAATGGGTGTCCTTCTACCATATCTTGGGAGATCGTCACCTTAGATCCGATCTTACACTCACCACAGTTGTTTCTCGTGAACTCCAAGGAAGCACGGCCGGTGTACGTACAAAGGGCGTGGATATTGGCAAGGGCCTGTCCTTGGGCGTCAACGGCGGCCTTGGCCTTGTTATTGGCATCCTCCTGAGATACGGTAGACGTGAACGGATAACCGTCAACCATCCTATCATTTACCGTATAAGTACCACCAGTGCCAGTACCACAATTGTTACGGGTAAACGTACGTGTATAAGTACCGGTATATACAGGCACCTTCTCGCACTTACCTTTCACGTTAGCCACATCCTGACCTTGAGCCTCGACGGCGGCCTTAGCCTTATTGTTGGCGTCTTCCTGAGATACGGTAGACCTGAAATCCCCTGTCACCATAGTCTCATCCACGGTAACCTTGGTTCCGTACTGAGTCTTATCGCAATTGTTTCTGGTAAATTCCTTGCTATACTTACCGTAGTAGATCGTCTTCTCCTTACACTCACCTTCTAGGTTGGCTTGTTGCTGGGCGTTAGCCTCAAGATCAGCCTTAGCCTTACCATCAGCGTCCTTCTGGGAGATAATAGAGAAGTACTTACCGGCGGAAACGACATAAGTATAAGGTTGACCGATATGGAACTCATCACAATTATTTCTCGTGACTGTCTTCTCCATCCTTACGTTATAGTATACGTTAGTCTGACAGTCGCCACGCTCGTTGGTGATAGCCTGACCTTGCGCCTCGACAGCGTCCTGCGCCAGCTTGTTGGCGGCATCCTGCGATACCGTAGAAGTGAACGGATATCCAGAACACATCTTCTCGTCCACAGTGAAGTCAACAGGAGTAGAACCCTCAGGGCAGTTGGTTCTCTGGAATACCTTGGAGTACGATCCGGTAAATACCGGTATCTTCTCACAGTTACCCTTGATATTCGCTATATCCTGACCTTGAGCCTCGACAGCAGCCCTTGCTAGGCTATTAGCGTCTTCCTGAGACACGATGGATCTGAAGTCTCCCGTAACCATCGTCTCGTTAACAACCACATCCGTACCGTATTGGGTGGAATCACAATTGTTACGGGTAAAGGTCTTGCTAAACTTACCATAATAGATATTCTCCTTAGGCTTACACTCACCCTCCAAATTGGCTTGTTGTTGACCGTTCTTCTTAATATCCTCAAGAGCCTTCCTATCGGCGTCCTCCTGAGAGATGGAAGATACGTACTTGCCCTCAGGAATGATATAAACATATTCCTGACCGTCACTGAACTTATCGCAATTATTACGTATAAACGTCTTTCTCTGCTCCTCGTTATACCAGATATCAGTTATACACTCACCATGCTCGTTGGCGTATTTCTGACCGTTCAGGGCTATATCCTCCATAGCCTTGGCGTCTGCGTCCTCCTGCGAGATAAACGACTTGTAAGTCCTTTCCTCGACCGTATACAACACCACCGATCCATGCTGGTTGGCCAGACAGTCGTCCTTGGTGAACGGCTGAACCATCTTGATATTATAATAAACGGGCTTGGCGTCCTGAGCTATCATATACTCCTTGACAATATTACCGTCCTTTGACGTTATACGGAACTTAGCCGTACAGATCTGACCGGTATAATTAGCCTTGTATACGATATTAAGCTTATTATCGCCTACCCCATGGCTCTTGTCGTTAATGGCAAAGCAATTACCCTCAACGCAATTCTTATCTATTTCCCTTGCCACGTTATTAAAATTATTCATCTTATTAATTAGATTAATATTTATATCACAAAATGTTTACTCTAACCGGGTTAAACGCCAACCCACTATCGATTATCCTACTGACGTAAGAATCACCGAATACTTTTCTTCCAATTCCGATAGCTCCATTGATATCAGCATTAATAAGCTTACCGATAGAGCTTTGGAACAATCCGCGTTTCTTTCTTTTGCCGAGATAAACATCATGCTTGCACAGTTTCTCAAAAGCCAGATGATCTACTTTGGAGGTATAGGACTCCTCGTGAACCTGAAGGATGATTCCAACTAATTTACATTTATAGGAAATCTTGTCAATGAGTTTAGAGAACGGGATTTCAACGAATTTCTGGTTTATTTTCTTACCGAGATTGATACCGTTTTTCCATCCTATGTTCAAGCCTATCACAAGACTTCCGATATTGTTATCGATACAATAGTTAACAATATATCTACTAACCTTGTGAATCTTGTCATCAATCCAAAAATTCCTGTAATTGTTTAACTGTCTTAATCTCTTTGAAGTTCCCTTATCGCCAATATATGACATCAATCTAGCTCCCTTCTTATTATACCACCGATTGAAGGATTTTATAATCTTTCCGTTTACAATGAAAGGCTTGATACCTACATTGCTTATACATGTACATAAATTATTCAATCCCAAATCAATCGAAAGAACATTATCCTTATCAAGATTAATATCCTGCTCCTTCCTCTCATAAATAACCTCAATCACATAGCATGTAGCTTGAGGGGCTATCCTAACCTGACATAATTTGCTATCTCCTATTTTTGTTTTGATTGGTTGGACTATGTTTTTGATAAAATGAATGCAACCATCACTCTTAAGCCTGCAAGCAGAAGTCGTAAAGACTACCATATTCTGCTTCTTGCCTCGTTTGTACTTCGGCAATTTAGGTTTGGACTTAAACTTTGAAGGATTATTTTCATATTCCTTCTTTGATCTGATCCAAGACCTTATCGACGAGAAGACTTGGGCTATGACTTGCTGGGACACAGCAGCAGGTAAATTTCTAAAATCAAATTGATTCTCCTTGCAAAGTTTGGTTGAGAACTCATATTCCTTTAGATAGTTACCATCGAATATCCCTTGCCTGACGTTGAAAAGAACATAATTGTACAACAACCCGGATTTGAGGCAGATATCCTCAAACCGGTTGTCTTTTACTATATGTCTCTCAACTAATTTCATTTTAATATCTTATACTATAAATATAAACATTGTGTATGAAATAAACAATTTATTCAATCATATCAATTCTCCTCTATTCTCCATGAAACATTATCTCCAGCCTCTACCCTCACGATTTGGGTATCACCATCCTTATTAAGCGTCAACCTTTGCGGATCCACGTTGAAGGGTGGTTCCGGTTCCGGCTCACTACCATCACCGCAAGTGCAACATACCAGCTCGATATCATACTCGGTATTTGACTTGATATCGATGACAACCTGACCGTTCTCGCTAGTCACGTTATCGAAGTCATGATCAAGTATGATATAAGGTATATCATTAGGCTGTTGATTGATATTAACAACCTTACCGTTCAAGACAAACATCTCATGATGCTGTTCGTTATCCATATTCTTAGGCATAGCTATGACAAAGCTAGCCTCATACAAATCAGTGGCTCCGGGATCCTCAGGATCGGCATACACTATATATCTGCTATCCTCTTCCGGAACCTTCATGGATAAGCCATTCACGTTCATGGAGACTATATAAGACTTGCTCACCGAGCCACCAAGGGTAAGACAGGAGGCCTTGACCGAGGCGGAGTTAAGCTTGGCGTTGATGACCGCCGTCCCGCCCTCCATATCGAACATGATACTGGTAGGATCCACGCTTACCCGCTCCATGCCCTTCTGGGTTATGGTAGCGAGCTTCGTAACCTTGCCTTTCTCGACCGCTACGTAAGTCTCCCTAGGCAACCTACCCATCCACCCCGGCTCTACCTTAATAGCCACCTTGTCGGGGCCGGTACCGGAAATCTTGTCGTAGGACACCCATGAGGAGCCTTGCTCGATCTTGGCAAGAATATCTTTTAAATTACTAGCCATATCAATCCGTTTGCGTTATAGTCCATTTATCACTCTTGCCGACAATAATCTCAAGGATCTTCTCTCCACCCTCAGGAGGATACTCGAAGTTAGTAGGCTTAATCTCAAATACGCTGGCGCCTCCACAACCAAGATCACAGATCATATCCGGCAACCATCCCTCCTCAAAAAAACGCTCTATAAGCTCCCTTACGGCCTCTGATAAAGAATCAAGCTCTAACCTATCTACCGGGATAGATCCTTTCTTGAGGGTCTCACCACATACCCAACCGTCACACTCGGAAGCCAAGACCGTATCGTACACTCTCTTAGCCATAACAAGAAGTATTTAAAATATTACTATTCAATGTAGTATATACGATATTAACATCAGTGAACTCATCACCCATGCAATATTTCTTCTTAAACTTAACGGATCTACCAGAAACGACATACCCGTCATTAGGGACGATAGTACCACAATAGGTAACGCTGAGCACGGTCAACGGCTCGTATCTTAACCTGACAGCCTGAACACCCTTGAACGAGTCACGCTGGATGGACGCCGTGGCGCCAGATATGGCAACCAGCTTCCTTACCAGAGACTCGATTACGCTATTCATGCCATCACCGTTCCTGATGTCTGCCTCAGGGAACGACTGACCGTCATATACGATCTGGGAGCTGTAGATACTACACTCATTCCCCGGTCTATATTCCGGTTTACATGGATTACAATTTTTCATATTATCAAATTAATTTGTTGATCATTCTTCTCAACTCGGATATCTCGGCATCCCTATCCCGTATAGCCTTTATCATAGCGTTAAGGGTATCGGACATATCGCAATTAGGGGATAATCCCAATGATTCCACACGTACCTTATCACCGGGGTAAATACAATCGGTACTCATGTACGTAGAGCACGGCACTTTCGTGTCGTCTACAGTAGGTCTGTATTGTTTTTTGTTGCAACCGTTCATCACCAAACCTCCTCCTCAGTTCCGCTATCCCCGCCGCTACCACCGGCGTTGACAAGCTCGTTTATAATCCTCTTCAAATCCAGAACCTCACGATGGTATAAATCTATCTGCTTATCCCTAGACGCTATAATACGCCTCAATGAGTCTATAACGACAGAAATGTCAGTACCTTTCTCTATGCCATCCGCTACCAGCTCATCGCCTGAGTACAAGACGCATTTATCATACAAGGTTATAGGACATCCATAACCAACACAAGGTTCTTCCTGACAATCCCGATCGCAAGGATCACAAGGATCGTTAGGGCATTTGTTAAGAAACCTATCTATCTTAACGCCATGACAACACTCTTCGGGACGTTCCCGTGAATGATCATGACAACAACCACCTGTATTACACATATTAATAATATTAATGTTTTTAGCAAAGATACTTATTTGGTTTGATTATAAGACAACGAGACGTATGAAACAATAGGAGGTAGAGACCATAAGCCGCTACCTCCAAACACTAATCTATAAATTATAGAAAAACAAAAAAAAGGCATTATCACCAATAACACTGATCTTCTTGATCGATATTATCAATCCATTTCTCGCACTCAAGATTAAGATCAGCATGTTCCTGTCCCTCTACCATCAAGACCTCACGAGCCTTGGCGTTGGCATCCTCAACCGATATCCATGACCTAAACCTGTTGGCTTTGATAGAGTAATATACTTTACCGGACTTATATCCGAACGGACATATCTTCTCGAACCAATCACCGATCTTCGTATTATAGAATACAGGTGAACAACTACCCTCGGCGTTAGCCTTCTCCTGACCTTCTTTCATGAACTTCCTATAGGCTAACGTATCGGCGTCTATCTGGGAGATATCGGATATGACAGCTCCAGCTGGTAATTCATATACAATACCTTCCTTGCCTGATTTGCCAGCCTCGCAATCGTTCTTATAAAATAAGCCACGAAGAGGCTGTGAAGCCCAGTCCTTACAGCATGTCCCAACTGCGTTGGCCTCCCCTTGCCCGATCCGCCCAAGCTCCACCCTAGCCTTATCATTGGCATCTTTCTTGGATACGTAAGAGACAAACCTACCTTTCTCTACACATACCTGTTCCTTAGATCCCTTACCGCTTACGCAATTGTTCTTAATAAACTCATCGCATACCTGATCATTATACCATACGGACGGTATTATGTCGGCATATGTGTTGGCGTAGTCCTGACCGTTGGCTTTAATATCATCCTCAGCCTTACTGTCAGCCTCCTCCTGCGTATCGCCAAAATATACGTTGGGCGGGACCCGATAATCAACAGAGCCGCCCACATACCCGGCAGGAGAATTATTCCTGGTGAACGTCCGTACTATCTCCTTATTTCCATATATCATTCGCGACATATACGATCCTCCAAAGCGTATACGACCTTAGCGATCGTCTTATCCCCACTTACGTTTACGCATGAATTACCAAGATCCCGGACATCTATAGCCTCCCTGATACGGGTAAGCTCTTCATATATCTCCTCTATCACATCAGAGATCATAACACATTCATCAGAGTCCTTATGCTTTGACCACTCCGGAAGATCACCCTCGTAAGGTACGCAAGTGGACGGGGTTATATGTGAACAACTGTATTTTTTCATGCCAGTAACTTATTAACACGTTCCTTTAACAATCTTACCTCATCCGGGCATAACCCGCAATCATTATCGCATAATGATCTTTGCAGACGAATTATCTTGCCCCAATAAGATACATCAGGCTTATTCCCGATCCTGTACCTATGATACCTCATGTATCCACTCCATTGACAAGACAGCCATTCGTCTACGACCTTACATAGATCTATTCTATCAAGGTTTGATATGCTCTGCGCGCCCATCGAGAATCTCCTTTCTCATTTCCTGTACCTCCTCGTCAGGCGGGCATCCATATGGCAGGTTCTTGATCCACTCACGGATCTTTTTCTGCATATTAAGATAAGATACGCCAACGCCATCACCCTTGGTACGAACTTGCTTATATATACTAACCACGTCACGCTCCATGGTCTGCAACGGATCTTGCATAACCATACATCCAGCGGTGCTTCTAGAAGCATATTCCCTATCGCTAACAACGGTAGAAGAAGGACGATTCATCATACTTCTCTCAATCCTTTCTCTCTCGGCCCTTAACGCCTTTTCCTTACAAGTATTACAACCCATAACTATATTTTTTTTATTCAACAATCCACGCAATTGGTAGCCATCTCAAGAAGCTCTCCGACACGGTCAATAATCTCATGAGCGGCCTCTATATTGTCCAACCTAACGTTAGCCTCCGCTACGACCATAAGTGTCTCCATCTCCTGTATCTTATTTATAAGATCCTTATCCTTGTCCTCGCATAGGATATCAGTCTTAATCCATAGCCGATCAAGACGCCTGCGTATAAGATCCGTCTTAAGATACTTGCGACTGAAGTTGTAAGTAGAAGGGCTACCTATGATCTTGATATCATATATACCATCAGGTAGGTCAAGGTACTTGACATTACAATCATCGTAATTAAAACAATTGAGACCTAGTGTTAGGCTGGTAAAGGTATTGACCTGATTCTTGCCAAGGAACAACGTAACGGGGTCGGACATGCCCGGCGTAGTGATCTCGATGATCGCCTTCCTGTCCTCCAGTAGTCCCCACTCGGACTCATCCAATACCTGCAACACCTTGGGATCACGTGTCTCTAGCACCTGAAACGACAGCCTAATATCATTCATATTAACCTTCTTGTCGTACCGGCACAAACTATCGTCATAACGAGCTTGCATATCAAGATCCGGGACATCGGTATAATATGTTTTGACCTCATGACCGTTGATAAACACCGATGTTATCTGACAAACATGAGACCTAGCGACATCAAAAAACACCATCCTTACATTATCCTCATAATCAACGCCAGATGTCGGGTATGTCAATATCTGGGTATTATACTCACCATCGTTACGTCTAGCCACGACAGTAATTACGATAGGTTTCTCTATATCGTAATCATCCATGATAATCCTAGCGGCGAACTTATCATGAATTATCTTCGGTATGATATTTACTTGATTCATCTTTACTACTTTTAAGCAAAGATACAAAATAGGGTCATACCAATACAATAAACCTACTTTAAGATAAACCCTAAGGCATTCACTATATCATCACGATCACCGATAAAACCTTTATCAATCATCATAGAAAGCAAATCAGTAAGAGTAAAAAAACCATAATCGTCAACATACGGTCTACTTAACAAAACAAACAATATAGATATTATGCGATTGTCTTCCTTGGCAATATCAAATAGCTTCAACATGTCATCTGACATATAATTTCCTACATTCAAACTTACCATGTCGGACAATGGCAGATAATCAATATTCCCATCACCACTATGAATAAGATTGCTACAATAACTCAATATAGGATCAACGCTATCATCATAATCATCAGAATCGCAATTGACATAATCGACAATTAAACGCATCACCTTATCTTTCAAATAGAGAGAAGAGCATTTAATAGCCAAATCCTTAACATCCCCACCATCATATTCCCCAAGAAGCTCTATCATCATAAATATATCCACCCATATCATAGACAGTCGTTCGTCAACAACATACATGAATGTTCCAGAATCCATCAAATCTTTGACTATATCTTCAGATTCATCCAAAGAATCAAATAATGATGATACTTTAAAAAGTTGCTTCTTATCATCAAACACCGTATAAAAGTCATGTGATTTTATATTAACCATAATATTAGAAATTAAAATTGTTAGACAAATACTGCGATTCAATATAATCGTCAAGGAACGGTGTGCTATTATCAGGAATCCACACCTCATCAGACAACGCGACCATACCAAACTCATCAACTATCTCATCTCCAGACACATAATCATAAGCCTTGACGCCAAATATCTTAATCCTTTTAACCTTGCCAAAAGCGGACTTGACTTCCTTTATCTTCCTATCCAACTTCCTCACCCCATCGACGAACTCAGAGAAAGTGACACCACGCTCATCTAAATAGCTCTTTATAGCCCTCTCTATGGTCTTGATACTGACATTACCAAAGCCCTTCTTCCTGACCTTGTTCTGAACCTTTTCCTTAAAAGAAATGCTCACCCCGTTGTTCTTGGAGGACACAAAATCCTTAAGGTCACGTTTCCTGATCGAATCCATGGAGTCATAAACAACACGCTTGATATCCTCTGCGCGCTTCCTATTGCACTCATGAGCCTTATAAGTAGGATTGTTCATGTTTCGCTCATCCTCTAGCTTGCGATGCTTAGGAGGGCAATTGTCCCAATAATAATACCTCGCCTTGTTACTATGTACAAAAAGGTCAGGATGCTCTTTCTTCACCTTCCTCACCATAGCATAATAACCGTGGACAACAGCCACGTTAACATAACTGATCAAAAGCCACCTAACTAACTTTATCTGATAAGCGAGATTATCACCACCAAGACGATGATGCTTGATATAGTAATTAACTATTTCATTCACAAAGTAATAGAACCACTTGATGTTGTATTGGATCCCCAGCGTCCTAAACCTTATAGGGTCAAGGCATATGATGAGAATGCCTATCAGTGTCTCCGATATCGGCTTCTCCAGTATCTCTGACTTGGATGATGATTGACGATTTATCCTAGGGTTGTCGCAACAAGGATTAGCGTTGTCATTAAACAAATAAGGCAGAATGACCTTGCCGGAATCCCTCCTCAAGGCCCTGTTTCCCTCTGACATCCTCTTTTTTTCGGAGGAAGATGCGAACTGATCAAAAATAAGTTGTAACTTTACCATAGTTTTTTTTTTTCTTTAAGGCAAAGATACGAAAATATCCGTATCTTCAAAAATGAGTGCTTGTGAAAGTACTCATTTTTTTGTTTATGATCGCGGCTTTTTACGGCGATCGCTATGGTCGAAATCCAACTTGGACATTGCGTAGGGAGACTATCGTAGGGATAGTTAAGAAAAGAGATGAATTTATTTATCCACCTTCTTTTATAAACACAGTTGTCTATTTTGTGACATGTGATATAAGAAACTTTCGCCCCATTAAGAAGGGAGTCTCATTATAAAGATTTTCTTTATTTATCTCATAAGTTGATTGATTAAAAAGAGTTAGCTAACGCTTTGTTATTATCTAAAGTATATAACTTAATTACATTAACATGAAAATATGTAGTAGATTGAAAAATCAAGATCTCAACAATAACTTATATCAATAATTTAGTTTAGTGTATTTTTGACATCTACTTATGTTGTCTATGGATCTTTAATCGACAAACAACTACCTACATCAGACGTTAATGCATTGATATGTTTACTTCTTTCCAACGCTTAAGCGTAATACGCCAAAGGGAAAAGGGAGGTGGGCTACGAGTCGCTCCGCTCCTGGCCTGCCGTGTGGGGATACCTCCTGCCCTGCCTCACGGAGCCGCCACATTTCCTTTTGGTGTCAATAAGTGTAGACCTTGAAAAGACATTTCCTCAAACAGTATACTAGATAAGGGATTCTCTTTAAGGGATATTCTAGTTGAGTAAAAATTTGGTCAAAGAGGTTGTTTGGTCAAAGACAAAATTATATATTCGCGATACGGTCGGTTGGATGAGTTGGTTTAGTCGGTGGTCTGCAAAACCATACACCTCGGTTCGAATCCGGGACCGACCTCGCATTTGCAATCCTTTCTGGGGTGATAACCCACAGGTGTATAAGGCGCCTTGTACACCTGTTATTTTATCAATCCTAATCTTTTCAATAATACGAACAATACAACTAGTATACCTAAGATCGAGATAAAGATAATAGCTGTAGGCCACTTTGACTCATCCTTATCATCCACATCCTTAGATTTGATATCTATCTTATTATCCATATTCTTTATATCATTCCTCGTCTTATCAATACCAAGGGAGTCGGCTGTCACGGTGCTATCACGCCGGCCGATGACGATATGAGCGTCCGTCTGGGAGGACACGGGTCGCTCCCCAGTGGATGGATCCACCTCCTTCGTAGTATCGAATTTCCTCTCAGTTATGACAATATCAGCATTAAGATCAGATGTCCTGATCTCTACGATCTTCCGGTCCATGGCCTCATCTATCATCGTCTCTATCCTGCTTATCAAACGATTATCTATAGACGTGTCGCTAACCTGCCTCCTGCTTCCACAAGAGGACAGGAATAGCGACAGACCTAAACAAAAAACAGCCTTAAGACTTATCCTTAACCTTATCATCAGCAATCTTCTTTATATCGTCAAACATCTCGTCAGGTATGTTTTTAGAGAAGCCAAACATCTTGAATACGTTTATCCTCTTGAACACAGCCTTGAATACCTTCACCAAATAAGCGTCGGAGAAAGCATCCCCTATCGTATTCAAGAAAAGCATCACATATCCAACAAGGGCTATATACACCCCATATTTGGTAACGGTAAGTATCATGCTAGCCTCCTCCTCGATCGGGTATAACGTCTTATATATAACACATAATGTCATTACTATAAAACAAGACAAAGCGAACTCCTTAAGAATATCAGTAAACCTGACCTCCCTAAACCATCTCTTGAAACTAAACCTCCTCCTACGGCTTCTACGGAGCTTCCAGCCCCTTATGCTTTGCGCTAACCTAGCCAAAAAATTCGCTATTAATACTATAAGTAATACGGTCAATAAATGATGCACTGGCTGGAAGTAAGCCCAACAAGAGGCACCATACGCAAGCGCTATATTCCATAAGCCCCCCACTCGCTCTATCATGTCTTTGTCTTTCATTTTATACCCCACTCGCAAAGTTAACTACTATACCATTAAGTACCTAAAACACCACGGCGTGTATACCGTTCCTCGTATCAAGGCTGTCAAAATGCAACCAACCCACCTTCCCTTCAAGCCGGAAAGGATATGGTAACATATCTTGATGATCCAAGATCAAGCCTCTGGCCTGTTCCGCCGTCATTGACTTGACATCGAAATCCCCAGCCTTACCCAACACATGAGCGGATAGATAAACATCTTTCTTATCCTTAACTATCTGGCAGATGTTGCATCTAAGACCACGTTGGGAAAACTGCCCCTGCTTGTCCCAATTATTACAATACATAGGCTGTTTAATTATATCCCTCCGTAATATAAGAAGATTATGGAGAAACGCTGTATCAAGAAACTGCCACGATCTGTCCTTCCACTTATTGTACGTATGAGGACATACCAATTCTACTATATCAAAATACAATCCAAGTTCTTTTATGATATCATTTCTATCCATATTAAGCCGGTTTTATCGTCCATCTCTGGGCGTAGTTATTTTTTAGCACATATATCTTCTCCATAGGTGTAGCGGGAGACCCGTTGGACGAGCCTTTCACGAATCCCTCTGGGGCCTGCTCCGTGCCGGAAGGACGCTGGTTTTCGGTTGGATAAGCAGCAACATACATGCTTACCGAAAGACTATAGAACTGGTTCCTCTTCCCATCCTTAGCCACGGATGTCATAGTAATCTGATCCCATCCTACAACAAGGTCGTAGAAAGAGTTCACGAAATCATCTGATCTTTTTTGGCTACGAGTGGACGCATTCACGTTAAACCATGTAATAGCCCTCATCTCATAAATATAATCCGGAAGCTTATCCATTCTAAGACTATTGCTCTGAGTTGCAATGAAACTAGTAAGATGTTCCAATCCCCTTCCAGACATATTATCATCATTCCAACCCGTCCTTCTCTCAGAAGCCATCCAGTCTTCAAGAAAACCAAAAGTGGTGATTATAGGATTTATTTTATCAACCTCAAATGATGGAATAGTATTAAGGTCAAAATAATTCCACATATCACTGGGGGCAGGAGTTATATTTAACGTCTTAAGTTTAGGAAGGTCATTAAACTCCTTTATATATCTATCCAAATAACATGAACTTAAATTAAGATTCTCAATTTTTTTCATGTTCTTTATATTTCTTATCCCACTAGCCTCTATATCCCTAAGATCAAGCATATTAAACATATTTAAATAATATACCTCTGTCTTGCTGGTTATAGCCTCAGGAATTACGGTCATTCTTTGCCCAATATTTTGAAGATCGATATAAATTAACTTTTTGGATCTTGACAGCTTGTCTACAGGTATACCGTCATTAACATACTTCGTATGGGATACGACCAAAAACTCAAGTCCTGGTATATCCACAATCGGGAAAGCCGTCATCTTACAAATTTGGATATTGGCATAATAAATATCACAAGTAAAATCTATCGACACAGCCCGTTGCACGTCCCTCCTCCCATCAGCGTAAGCATGATTATCTATAGGTACGTATTGCGATCCATCCTCCTTCCTGAACCACCACGTAGTATTGGGATTTTTCCTATGTTGTATTGCCAAAGAACGGAATATAATACGATAATTATCCTCCCCTTGAACCTTGGTCATAGGAAACTGCTCCTTTATTCCATCCCCCCAATCCACATTAGCCATACCGGGCTTTCTGGATCTAAACTCAACAAACGTATTATATGAATTACCAACGACAGGATCGGGTACATAATTATAATCATCGGTATAATAATTTCTAAGTGCCCTATCCCATGTCGTGAACCACACGAACTTATTTGATGAGGCCTCATATTTATATAATGTCTTAGCCATTACCTATCTTGTTAAAATATTCTACAATAACATTCTTATCCAATCCCATGGTATCGCTTAGATACTCACCTTCCGGCTGACCGCCAAACTGGAACACGTTATCCGTGTCCTGGGCAAGGCAATCGCCATCGCCGACAAAAACATCGCCATCAACGGACACGATCAGCCTATATGGCTTGACATCAACCCTGTTCAAGGACCTTGATCTTGATGCAGATGGTTTCGGGGGTATGGCGAATCTCCACCCATAATTATTCATAAGCACATAAATCATCTCCATTGGGGTTGACGGGGAGCCGTTGGACTGCCCCTTGACAAAACCTGAAGGAGCCTGCAATACACCGCTAGGCCTTTTATCCGATGGATCGTGCGCTAAGTAGATACTTAGGTAAAGCCCATAAAACTGGTTCCGCTTTCCATCAGACGCCGTCGATGTCATGGTGAGGTTACTGAACGCCATCACCTTGTCGTACAGACTGGATATGAAGGTATCCGATCTTTCCTGTGTCTTTAGCGAGAGATACATATAAAACTCTTTCATTGATCTCATCTCGTACATATAATCAGGCAGATTGGTGACATCTATGGTATTACTACGGAACGCATCAAGTCTCACTATATTCTCAAGACCCTTACCGCTCATATACGGATGCCAGCTCGCCGACGAGCCATACCACATGTTTATATGGCTGAAAATCTTCAAGCTTGGGTTTATCCTATCCACCTCATCCATGGCCGGGCATGTGTTAGGATCAAACGATGATGTGGCATAACCAGGACTTAAATACAATTCTTTTAAATTATTGAATGATAACCATTCCTTAGGATATAACCTTACCCTTCCACCAGCTAAATGCAATATCTCCAAATTAGGCCACATGGAAGGGAATTTCCTTATATCGGAAGCTTCGGTATCACTAAAGTCAATAGACTTGGACAAATTCAGAACTTTCAATTTAGTTAGTCTATTCCAATCCTCCGGGATGGACGTCAACGTATCCTCACCAAACTCACTTAATGCTATACGCTCTATATTTACCGATCTCATTATCCTATCCTTTGGGATATCTGTTATGGTACGATTACCAGGGATACTTATAACCAGATGGGCAAGGCTAGGCATATCAAGTATAGGGAATCCTGTCATCATTATCCTTGCTGTTTGTACAAATGTAATATCATTCGTAAAAGTCATGGCCACGACCCGCTCTTTATCCAGTCCATCAGCATAAGCATGATTAGGCGCGGGGATATACTCACTCCCGTCATCCTTATAAAACCACCATGGATGACTATCTGGATTCTTCCTGTAGCTTATATCCCTCCTCCTGAATATTAACCTGTATTGCCCATATATAGATTCACCTCTGACCTTCACGAAAGGAAACTGATCTTTATTCCCGTCCCCCCAATCAACCTCGCACATACCAGGAGTCTTGGAATAAAATTCTATATGCTCATTATAATTATTACCATCCAATATAGGATCAGGCACATCATCAGTAGTATCATTCCTGTTAACTCCCCTAAAAGCGTATTTACCCTTAGTAAAAAAGGTTATAGACCCTTTATTCGTATCCTTACATATCAGCCTCATACCTCTCCCTCCTCTATTCTCCTGAAATACTCGACAACCGGTGAACTGTCCAATCCCAGATCGTTACAGATATCTATAGCCTCGTATTTGTCAGCGAAATTATACTTACTCATATTATCATCCAATACATCTCCGCTGAACACGGATACATGACCGTCCTTTACGCCAAGGACGAACGGGGTAATCCTAGCCTTCCCAGCCCGCCTTGCCCTCGTAAGGGCGGCCTTAGAAGCCGGGGCAGGGGCCAAGACCCATGTCTGCCCGTAGTTATTGGTAAGCACATACACCTTCTCCATAGGCGTCGTAGGATTACCGTTGCTAACACCCTTATCAAACCCCTCAGGGGCTTGATAAACGCCAGATGGTCTCTTGTTGGTAGGAGCTGCAGAAGTATATAAATCTAAGGTGAGTTTATAAAACTGATTCCTGTTACCGTCAGAAGCCGTCTGTGACATCGTTATATAACTCCACGACATTATCTTATCATAAAACGTGTTAACGAACGTATCAGCCCTCTCCTGCGTATTTATAAATCTACCTTCATCACGCAAAGTCCATATCCTAAATTCCCTTACCTCATACAACCAATCTGGGAGATCGTCTACCGGTACCGTGCCTGAATTACAATACGTGCCCTGAATCTTATTCAACTTACCTTCTACTAGATCTTGTTTCCATGAGCTACCACTACCCATAAAATAAACGCCTGTCTTATCATCTCCAACCTTATCCACCTCATCAAATACAGGTATATTACTCCAATTGCTTATAATGCTTATACCTTTTGCTGGAATAGAATTAAAAGCCGGATCATAAGAAGGAATATTACACCAGTTGAAGTTAAACTCAGTAAGATTCTTCCATTCAGAGAATCTTCTCCAATTAGAATCAGGATTATCAGCGAAATTAAAAACATCGTTACATCCGAAATACCTCAGATTTTTCATATTTAAAAAACCTTCTGGCCAATTACTCCATACACCAGGATGAGAAAAAGACCCCATCTGTATATTACGAAGATTAACGCTCTTACTTATCCTGTCATATGGGATATCGCCATTTTTAAGAACGGATCTGACCATAGCCAAATAAGTTATATCAGGTAGATTAACTACAGGAAACTCATGAAGGACAATACCATCCATATTGAACTCCCCATCAATTACGTTAGAGAACCTCATCGTAACCTCCCTACGCCTGATATCGCTATACTTATGTGGAGGAACCGGTATGTATTGTGAGCCATCCTCTTTCTTATACCACCATACGGTATCATCCGGATTCTTCTTATACTCAATGTCAAGAGACCTGAATACTATCCTATAACTACCGTCAGATACCTTAACTAAAGGATATTGATCCTTTGTCCCGTCTCCCCAATCAACGTCCACGAATCCTGGATTGTTTGCCGAGAACCTGAGATTACGATTAAAATTATTTGAATTTACTATCGGATCAGGCACATAATCAGCATTCCTCCCATTATAACAAGGGAACCTGTCCTCATTAACGTAAAACGTCACCGAGGACAAGACCGTATCATATCCTACCAAAAATCCCATATCAACTAATTGAGGTTATACCATAAGACACCCATTCCTTGTATCCGTTAACCATCTCATATACCTTGTTGATGGTCTTACATACGACAGCGAACCCAATATCCACGTTAGGGAACTTCTCGTTAAGCTCATCTATTGTAAGCTCCTTAGTTATACTCTCATCCCACTTACGCATCTCCTTTACCTCCATGAGGATCGGTTTACCGGTTATGCCTACACTCATGACCCACTCACCCTTACGATTGGCATCCGCCAGATCGGGGAAGATCGTAACGCCAAAAAGATCGGAGAGGGTGAAGTTCTCGCCGGTACGGGTAAAGGATGCCGCCGCCCCCGGTGTAAGAACCACCTCGTTCACGTCCAACAGGCTCGTAAGTTTCTTGGCTCCTCCTGATACCGTGGCGTTAAACACGACAGTAACATTACCGGTAGCGCTATTAACGAACTTGATCTCATCCTTATCGCTATTTATAGCTTGTAAACGTGATCCAGATACGATATTCACGATCTCATAGTTCTTGTCATAAGTGCTTTGCAACGTAACATTACCATATCTTGTATCAATCAACGTAATCCACTTAGCCTTACCACCTACTATCTCTACAAGCTTATAAAAAACGTTATTACCATCAGCGTCAACCCATCTAGCTATAGCACCCGGGGCGAAATTAGTCACCTCCCGATCTTGAGTATAACTTATAGTGCTTTCCGTAGGCTTGTTAGCCAAAGTAACGTAAAGACATTGCTCTACATCGGCTTCCATCTTAACTATCCCAGCACCATCGTAATAATAATCAGGTACGTTTTTCTCTCGTATCAACAAGATGGTACCTTCCTTAAGCTTATCGGCGTTAGTTGGATCATCCACGAAAGACTTCATCTGGATATAAGTATCGAAGATAATAGACGTACTCTTATCCTCTATCTTCTGATTGATATCATTGACAATATTATTAATCTCGTCTTTCGTATAATAAGGAGATAAATCAACCTTCGGACCTTCCTGCTCTAAAGCCTGAGTTCCATCCCACCAATAATCAGGTACCTCCTGCTCCCTGATCCAGAAGCTGTCCCCCACACGGAGCTTAGCCGTGTTCTCCGGAACCGCCAGCCACTCATTCATGGCATCGACCGTATCAAAGATATACGCCGCGTTCTTGCCCTCAGCTATACGTCTTACGACAGCCAACTCGCTCTCGACATCGCTAAGTCTTTCCTTTATATTATTGATCTCTCGCTCTAACTTATCATAATTATCCTCCTGATCTATAGCGTCACCGATGGACATATAAACCTCGTTAGTGAGCTTATTGTAGGTAACACGAGCCACCTTCTCGTAGGATGTCTTATACGTAGATGAACCCTTACCGGTATGACAAACAAAATCATACGTATTTTGATACACCACAGATCCACCGGTATTGATGAAATTATATCCGTCTTGGCTCATAGTACCACCCTTGTAACCCACAAGCTCAAAAGAACATTTACCTGTACCTATAGAAGCAAACCATGTAGCATAAGCCATGAATTGCGTCTCATCCGGCAATATGGAATAATACTGCGCCCTTAAATCCTTTACCGACATCCAAACGCACTCCTTACCAGACCCGGTGTTATCACCACCCCATTTAAGCACGCTCCTTACGGACTCATCACCGTTACCGGGGCCATTATAACCAACACCAAGATTATCGATAGTCGGGATATTCGAGTTGAGAGCCTCCGTCATCGTATCCAAGTCCCTTCCCGAACTCTCATCCCATAAATACCTGAAAGTAACATAATCGACATCCCCGATCTTAATGCCTCCGGTATTACTAGGATATGTTTTTGTGACTAACTCATAATACCATTTACCATCACGGAAAGTAGCCCTTATCCTCTCTACTTGCTTAGGGGATATAGAGACATATGATCCACCAACGGAGACGTTATCGCCATCAACCGCACGGGAAGTCCCATCCTTTGGATCCTCAGGATCCACGGGGGTGTAGATCGTGGCCTGCTTATCTCCGGTGTTGATAATAACTATATAATAGCTATCCCCGTCAAGACCCTCGTCATGAGCCATGGTGACAAAACCTTGCTCGCTATCCGGTCTCCATTCAACGACAACCATATGCTTGTCCATAGGTATACCGGAAACGCTGTTAACGTAGTTGGTTGAAGACATGAAAATAGCATGGTCATCATAAGCCTCATCTACACGTTGATGTTTAGTGGCCAGACCATCAAGACGAGATATTTCTGTGGGGTCGGAAACCTCGACCCCATTATAATCATACCACTTATATCCTATCATCGTATTCTCACGACGATATTTCCTTTTTCTTATGACCTGACCTCCAGCTAAGGCGTCAATCATAAAATAATCATTACATACTTTAACCATAGCCATTCAGATTAACAGGTTTGACATAAACAAGCCACTATAGTAGCGCCAACAGGAATGGAGGTCAGTGTCGTACCTACCGGGTAGGTAGGAGAGGATGACTCCATCACCATCAACGACATCCGCTCTACGACCATATTGTTATCAATCAACCGGCTTCCCTCCACATAGAACCGGCCATCGGCCACCTCATAGCATTCCCGCACCGGGACCATATGCCTTTGGCTCTTATCAGCGTAATCACAGATCGTCACCTTAGCCCCATCCGGTATAGACGTAAGCTCATCACCTACATTATAATCAGGATGATCGGAATATACGACGTATAACTTGGACTTAATATCCTGCAATGCCGGATTGACTGTCCTGAATCCCTTCAAATGTATCTTATGACCACCGATCTCATAACAATCATCCACGTCCATGATATTAAGATCACAACTGATAACCGTCCAGCCGTTAATAACCGTCTGCGTAGGGGTAGTATTGATAGGATGATCGGGGTCGGTAGACTCAACGATCTTATAGTCGAAAGTCTTTACATCCAGATTTCCGTTCAACGACTCCTGTCTCCTGATCTTCACCGTACCCTTTCCGGTATCATAACAAGTCTCCGTGGTATCGATAAGTCGATCCATATAATCCGGCTCCTCGCACTCGATACGAGTGAAATTAGATGGCAAAGAGGTATATTGAGTACCAACATGGATATCATTATCTGTAGAACTCAATACATGATGATTATACGACCTAATATGATTTAAAGGGTTGATAATGTAAGTGGATTTAATCCTTACCGATCCTCCCGGTGTCGAGTAACATTCTACCGCATTTCTGGTAATACGATCATCCAACCTTTCTAGAGCACACCTTTCACGGATAAAATCCGCAGGGATATTATTTATCCTACTCCCTAGCCCATACCTATTATCAGACGAGTCCACAATCTCCCAGAACTGGTTTCTTTTCCCAAGATCACCGTCATAAGACACCACATGTCTCATACGCACGCTTCCGGCTGATGTCTTGTAACACTCCTCGATATCAATAGGCATCCTATCTTCCATATCCGTAAAATCACAAGACACCAAAGAGAATCCGTCCGGGAGGGTAGCTAGTTCGGCCCCCGGAACGAAGCCGGCGTCATCCGATTCAAGCACCTCGAAGCGGACGTATCTTGCCTTTATCTTGGAGTCATAAGAAACCAACCTACGAAGCTTGACATTGCCATTGCCTCCATCATAACACTCGACATAAGACCTGATGTCACGCTCCTCCATATCGTCGAAATCACAGACAGTCCTTACCCACGTATCTGGCAAGGAACTGAAGCTGGCGCCCTCAGGTTGTGACGGGTCGGTAGTCTCCAGGACTTTATAGCTCTTATCCCTAACTCCTATATTCCCGTCCCATGACGTGAGAACCTCCAGCTTCACCTTACCGGCCGGTGTCTTATAACATTCTACAGTTACCTCAATATCCCGGTCCTCCATATCCGTGAAGTCACAAACGACCTCAACCCAGTCATCGCTTATACTGGTGATAAATTCTCCTACAGGATTCTCAGGATCGGTACTTTGCTTGACGCGATACCATTCCTTTCTGGTACCCATCTCGTAATCAAATATCTTATACCCCTCTATCTGTACCCTTCCGGTTCCGGTATCAAAGCATTTAAGCACCGGTATTATCTCCCTTTGGGTCATGTCCGGGAAATCACATACTATACGACTCCATGTATCGGGTATCTTATCATACTCCGTACCGATAGGATTGCTATCGTCAGTCGTATTTACCACCTCATAATGGGATACCTCCGGGTTCAGGCGGGGGTCTACCGACTCAACGCCCTCGATCTGGACCTTGCCCCCTTCCGTGGCGTAACATTTACTTACGAATATCAACTCCCGATCGGTCATCTCCGCTATTCTACAATCTATAGCTACCCACTCGGCAGGAACTTTGTCCAATTCCGTACCAATAGGCGTATCAACATCTGAAGAGTTGATGATAAATATCTTCTCGGCCAGTATCTCCCCCTTATTATTCATATAGGTATGGATACGAGCTTCTACCTGACCACCCGGAGTACGATAACATTGGTTGACGATCGACACACGGGCGTCCTTGATGTTAATGAACTGATAGTCCTTTTTAGGAACCTCGCTTACAAGTCTCTTTACTCCTTTATCATCGAAGTACACGTAACACCCGTCATTCCTCATCATGACCGGATACGTCTTTCCGTCTATGACAACACCTGAGAAGTCATCTGGCGGAACGGAGAAACCCATGCTACCGAAGATGGAAGCCAGTCTCTTTAGATACTCATTAATAGCCGACATAATATCATATTTTAATTCTACTGCCTCAAAGATAACAAAAAAAGGAAGAGAATTGAATCTCTCCCCTTTAGGAAATATATGAACGCAAAAAAGGTTCTTTATTTCGGCTCAGTTACGATGGCCGGACCAAGACCAGCGGCAGCACCGATCATATTGATCATCTCCTGAACACCCTCATGAGCGCCATAGCATACACGTAAGATCAGATTAACCGGATCATCGGCGATAACCTTTCCGAATCCTTGAGCGTATCTATGAGGATTAATCGTGATCTGGAAGTCCACGTATTGGGCTGTTTGTTCAACACGGCTGTATTCATTCATGAACGTCCGTCCCATGAAATCCTGATGTTTCGGGAAACCGTTGAAATGAGCATAGCCCTTCAACTCGTCATCCATCATATTACCGCCGACATGAGTACGTGGCGCTTTGCTGGACAGTCTCTCGAAATGAAGTTGATCCCACCAGATAGGAGACCCCTCATCAAGAGAATCAGGATAACCACCGCTAGCTCCAACGATCTCCACGCTATCCTCGATATAAGTCATTTTATCCATCAAGCACTCTGACGGAGATAACAACATTTCCTTGCCACGGAAACGGATACCGCATTTACAATTAGTACCAAGCTCTTGTGCTGATTCCAATTTCTTCCACATCCTGTTGCGGTATGATGCCGGGGCCTCGCTGGTGAAGAATCCTTCAAATACCTTGTCGCACTCATCACACAACATGTTGGTATATACCTCTGTCTGGAAGCTATGCTGGCAAGCAGCAGGAGTACCGTAGTCAGTGATCTCCAGTTCCGGGAACGCCTGCTTGATTTCCTCCAAAGCGCTTTCGCCACACTCGTTGTCCGGGATCGTGATATAATACTTCTCCTTAGATACCTTGCAAGATCCGCAGGCTGACCAAGAAGCGGTACGAACCGTAGGATTCTCACACATATCAGATGTCTTGGCGACATAATAGATAACCGTAGTAGGATTAGCGTCTACGAATGTCTTGATCTCGTTATCGGTCAATTTCTTTGACGTAGCGGCAATATAAAGACCAGTGCCCTTGATCTGGCTCATCTTACTAACCGTATCGGAAACCACGTTAGGAAGAGACTCGATAGTAGAAGACATATCAACACCATCATCCTCCAACGAAACGGAATACAGGTATCCGCCCTTAACCTCAGTATAGCTAGGCGGGCATTCCTCGCATCCTTTCATGATAGAGATCAGACGTTGAGTATAATCATCAGGCTTAGCCCCTTTCTTCATCACCTTATAACGTGACATGCTGCCGTTGATGCTCTCACGAACGATCTTCAACCCCGGATATTGGGCGCGAACCTCAGCCAAGGCCAGATCATCACCAGTATCGCAAACCTCCATACAATAGAAGTTCACGTCCTCCGTCTCAGGCTCCGTAGCCTCGTTGGTGCATCTTGTAACCGGAGTGATATCGATATAATCAGATACCTTACCACCACCAGCGATAGGTTGATTCTTCATCCGCTCAATACACTTCAGGACGGCGGGCAACAAATCAACCTCCTCGCAAGGATCGCACTCCTCGCATTGATTTGGCGTATTATCACAATCATCCAAAAGAATGGCGTCATTGATCTCAACACGACCTTCCTCATAGCCAAGAAGCTCGAAAGCCCTGCCGGCGAGAACCAAGCGGATAGCGATACGGTCGCCCTTGGAAACTGAGAATGCCGTGTCATCCGAAACACCATTGTATCCTAAGATAACATCATCGACATAAGCATGATCTTTCTTCGGCCAAGAAGCGTAGATCTCCGTGATCTCGTTCAAGGAGAATAACGGCGTGGAAAAATCCTTATCATAGATAGAGCGGGAAGCCGCTTGTTCATTACGACCGATACGGATCTCATAACGCTTGTCGTTACGAGGCTTACCGGTAAAATCAATCACGGCCTTACAACCGTTCTCGGAAGTATCTTTAGTATCGTAAATACCGATCTGTCCTTCCTTCAAGAAGATGGAATCAACATCCACCATCTTAGCGTGTGGGGATACGAAAAGTACCCGGTCTTGCGGTCTGTGCAACATATTATCAATATTTTAGTTTAAAAATCATTTACCTAACGCAAACATAATAATAAAGACGATCACGACAATAAAGTACAGCCATGAGTATATAAATATTAATACGGATTACATTTTTTGTAAACAAGATAAACTGAATATGCTACCACAATGAACAATAATCCATAAAAACAATTTTGATGTTTTTATATAACTATTTGATATACAAATAATTGCTGGAGTCGGAGATTTCTCCGATTCCAGAGAAATAATACCAAATAATATATGCAAAAACAATAAATCCCATTATTATAATTATGATTATCAATTAATTGTATTATATTTTGAAAGTAAATCCCATTTATTTATATTTGCATCGTGAATCTATCTATCACAGACCGATTCACGATATTACATAAACTTTTAAAAACAAAATTATGAAATCAAATCTAATTTTAAAATCAGAGAGTAGAACTCTTTTAGGAAGCCCTGTATCCATAATGAGTAAAGATGGATATGTGTGTATAACAGAAGCTATGGATTCTATAAAGAAAAAAAGGGAATCAATGAACTTATCCGCAAAAGAAATAAATGATGTATTGCGTAATCAAGGGTTCAAGGAGAAGATAAGAGCATTGATGACTCAATTAGGATACGGTAATGATAGCTTAAAGAAGAGAATAGATTATGATAATCTAACGTTGAAAGAATTTAGAAAAATAGGACTAGCCTATAGAAAAGGAGGTAGAGGGGATCAAAAATGGTTCATAGATCCATATATTTTCGTAACTATAGCAATGGAACTAGATCCGGAGATATACGCTACTGTTGTTATATGGCTTACAGACGGATTGGTTAAAAACAGGAATATAGCCGGAGATACATATATAAAAATGTGCAAGGATGTTAGATCTTTGTTATGTGATAATATAACAAATAATGAATTTTCAGCATATATATCAAGAATAGCGAAAGGAATGAATTATGTGGTATTTGGTAAACATGAAGAAGGAATAAGAAATTACGCTTCTATTGACCAGATGCAAGAGATAGTTATGCTCCAAGGGTATATATCCGATATGATAGAAAGTGGATTCATATCTGACTTTAATGCCCTAATCAGGTATCTTGGAGATAAATGGGAAAAAAGATGGGGTAATATAAATCCGGTGACAGGATGTTAAAAAAACCGGCCCGTCTTTTAACTGACAGGCCGGATAATCAAAACTAACGTTGTTTATTTGAAAGAAGCCACATTATCCTTATCCATTCTATATCTATACAATTCATTCTCATTAAGGTTGAATTGTTTAGCGACCATATCCAGAATCTCCTCCACAAGATAATCGGGCAGCTCCGGGTCGATGTCCGTGGACTGGATACCGGCGGCGTTGATATACCCCGACAGGTCCACCCTGACAGGACGGCGGTAGTACGTCATCTTAACCTCCTCGGTACGGAAGCCTGACTCGTAGACCACGACCTTCCCGTTCCCTATGGAGTAGAATGTCTCACGGTAGTCGTAAGAAGGACGGTTATTCTCGTCTCCAAGAAGCTCATGGATATTCTCGTTCTTAGCCTCCCACATAACGAAATCAGTGGTCTCACACCCTTTGTATGAGAAAACACCTTTTATGTTAGAGAACCATAGATAGTCGTCAGGTAAGTTAAAGGACGTAGACTCAGGGTCATCCATCCTACCCGCATTATCCAACGACATCCAATAAACAAGAAGGTTTTGGATGGAGCGTATAGTCTCGTCATCCTTCCTATTTAGATAGTACTTAACCAACCGGTCTTGGGCCTCGTTGAACAACAGCACGAACCTTCCCGGATCCAGCTTAATCCCGCCATTGGCCAGATTCTGCTCGTTCTTCTGTAAAGACCTTAGATACGCTTCTTGGATCGTCATCGTCATTCCTCCGTATTAACCTTATCACCTTCCTCTACGTCTTCCTTCTTCTTGACATCCTTAACCTTCTTGGTCTTATCGTCTATATTAGAAATAGACATAAGTTCCTCGTACTCATCCAAGACATTAGCCTTTACACTGATAAGATCTTTCTTGGTAGCCAAGAACTCGGCGGACGTACGGGTGTCAGGACCTATGATCTGACCATTATATTGCAAGCCAGATGGAGTCATGTTGATACGACCGTTACGTTGAAGGACGTTTATGATACGATAGAACTCAAGAACTTCCTTGAAATCACCCTCCAATGACCGATCCCAGATATCAAGCAGATAATCGATGTTGGTCTTCTTCTCGTTCATCCAGTTTGATAGTGATCCGGTGTAATAATCATCCTCCGTAAAATCAGGACGGGTCACGATGCCGATGTACAGAAGAAGGTCGATGGCAGCCTGACGTTCCTTGCCACCTTTCTTAAGGGCGTTGATGAACTTATAGCTGATATTCATCTTATTGATCTCACGCTGCTGAACGAAATCCTTAGCGTTGTCTTTCTCGATGAAACAGAACATGGAGTTCATGAAAATAGGATCACCATCCATTTCTTGAGGAGTCAACATGCCAGAAAATACAGCCAGATATAAATAAAATAACTCAACGGTATTAGCCGTGTTATAAACCTTACCCATATAGATCTTGTCTTTAGCATCATCCCAAAACTCGAAATTGGTCTGGGAAAGATCCTTCTGGGAAATATTCTCAAAAGGCTTCATTATATTATTGACACGCTGATCAACCAACTTATCAACCTCATCCTTATCCATGCCATTATAACATCTTGATCTTGGATAAAAACCGGTATTGTAAACCTCTGAGAAATCATCCCACGGGCAACATACGTGAGTAGCATTCTCCGGGAACGGAGCCTTGGCTATATTGGAGTCTTGGAAGGCCTGCGGAGCGCTTCCGTCGTGTTTACCTACTACCTCATACAAGGTATCTGACATGATATTGAAGCCGTTTACCTCGACCAATACCTTCTTTGATTTTAAAATCTCTTTCATTTCCTTATTTTTTGCGTTACTTTCCTAAAAAAAAGAGGAGAGGAATATCCTCCCCTCTAAAAACCAAATTACATATATGAAAAAAACTTAGCCGAAGTAGTTCGGTTGAAGCTCGATAATCAAGAACTTACTGTTATCCATAACCCATGCTGCGGAAGCTGAGTGACACCAGAATTGCTCTTTCATGCCCGGCAAGGATGATACGATCTCATTTCCGTTGGCTTTGTGCGCCCAACGACCGTACTCATAACCCCACCACATGCTTACGCCTTCTGGCTTGATATAGAATACGTTGTTATTCATATTACCCAACTTAGCGTTAGCCGTATTAGGAATAGCGGAATACGCGTTAGTCGATCCAGCGTCAGTGATATTCTCGATAATACAAGAATAAGAGGATCTAGGATACATGCCATTCACTAACTCGCTACGATCTGTCATGTCAGCGTAATCTAAAGAAGGATCGTGTTCGAACTCTACATTTCCGATGCCGGGAAGAAAAGCGCCCTTAACCTGTACCGGGCCTAAGATCATAGCATCATTAGTACCGGATATAGGATTAGAAGGCAACATACGGTCACTACCCATACCCCAGCTCAAATTACTCAACGTAGTAAAGAAAGCCTCTCTAATCAACTTCTCTAAGTTGACCATAGCCATAGCTCCTACCTTGAACTTAATCTTACGCTCCGTAATAGGAAGATCTTGACGACCACGGAAAATATAAGCTGCAGCAGCCATAAGAGTATCCTTAGTAATACCCATCGGACGACTATAGTAGATAGTATAACCACGGCGAAGCTGACGGTAGATACCCTCATTTAAATGGATAGGGCCATTTTGATCCATGATAATACCACCTTCTTGCCACATCAACTGTCTAGCTTCCAGCTTAACCAACTCAGCCATACAGAATACCTCCAGCGTGGACGCTACCTTAGCCGTACGTAAATCAAGTCTACCATTAACAGTCTTGCCGATAATAGCCAAATCAGGAATATTACCCTCATACTCGCTTCTCATGGCATTCATACGACGAAGGGCGGTCTCCACGAACTCTGAAGTGCTATTCTGGGCGGCCTGCATGGACTTCATACCAGCGTACATAGTTGTCTCACCCTCAACACCACGGTGGTTTCCTAAACGGAATTCACAAGTCATAGAACCAGCCTTGTCAGCTCCAGATACCTTAGAGAACTGGGTGCTATACTCTCCAAGAGCATGACCGATCTTCCAGTAACGGATACCCGGACGTAATTTCTCTTTAGGGAAGTATTTAGCCTTTCCGCCGATAACACGACCCCAATAACGTGTCAAATCACCTTCTGTCTTAGACGGGATCTCACCTGAGATAAGGATATTACAACCGTTAGCAGCATCGTAGGTAATAACATCATAAGCCGTAAACTCAGATGTGTTCAAAACGATATCAAACAAACTACCGTCAATACCCGGTTTTAGATGATGACCTGAAGTATCCTCAGCCGTAACGACAGCGAATGTCTTTGTAACGGGAAGATCATAACGGAAAGAAGCTCCAATACCGTTAACGGAGATCGTCGCGCCGTTATTAATCATACCCATATACATCGGAACGGGGTAATTAGCGATATTAGAGAACAGATTCAACAGACCCAAATGATTCTTGTCCGGATCCTCATAATACCAGCTCGCCAATGAGCCTAAGTTATGCTCTACGAGCGAAGTCTTATAATTCTTGGCATCGGTGAAGGCAATAACGTTATCGCCATTCACGGTAGCCGGGAAACTTTTTGTAAGAAACGGATTCATTTTCAATATATTTAAACGTTATACACTCTTTGATCCACTCAGATCAAGGAAGTTAGCTTCTATAGTATCGTTATCGATATTAGTCTTATTCTGCTTTCCTCCCTTATTGCCAGAAAGAAGAGTGATGGTCTTCTTATTGACCTCCATCTTAGCCTTGTTAGTCTTCTGTTTAAGGAACTCGTCCTTATTCATCAAGAACAAAGCCAGATCAGCGGCCATGTCCGGATTCTTGATAGCCTCCGAATAAGCTTTATCTATAGCCGTATGACCTTGATTGTCTATCGGCTTTGTAACGAAATCGACAGCCTTACCTATCATCGTGTCAGTCAACTGGAATCCTGAGCTTATAGACGTCTTAAGACCTTTCTTATAGATCTTCATCTGCTCAATCAACTCCTGTTTCCTTTTCTCGGATTTTTTCTTCTCCTCCTCGATAAGGTTATCCATCTCCTTTTTCAGGATATCATGGAACTTATTGGCCTTGGACTCAATAAACTCATCGCCCTTGCCGATCATCATCTCCATATTATCCTTTATCTCGTCTTCCGGCATACCCAACATCTTATAATAATGCTGGATGACCGCAAGCTGATCATTCTTGTTGCTCATATCAAGGTTATCCAACGGCGCCTGAATGTTCTGATATTGGCTTAATAGTTGGCCAACGTTACCACCGGCCTTATCCACCTCTATCATCTTCTTCATAAAGTCAGACATAGAACCGGTATCAACCTTATCCTTCAACAACTCATCGGCCTTATCCTTGATCAATCCCTCCACTATATCGAGTAAATCATCTTCTTTTGTGATAGTAGAAAGATCAACTGGCTTGTCATCTACCATAATATCAAGGTTATCGATACTGTCGATGATACCTCTGGCAGCCATCTTCTCCAAGAAAGATTTCCCGTTAAACACTGATACCACGTTATTATTATCAGTACCGCCTTCGCCAAAGGAATCCGGGTCTGGGTTGGTAGCGTCGCCGCCCTTATCCCCGCCACCGTCAGCCGCTCCGCCGTCGGCAGGCTCTTTATTGGTATCACCTATAGGATTACCATCCTTATCATATTTACCCTCGATATTATTCTTATCGCCATCACCGTCACCACGGTAAAAAAGTTCCTCGACACTCATGGTCTTAAAACCCTTAGCGAAATCACCCATGTCATTCATACAATTTCCTTTTTTGCTTTTTACAAAAGTATTATTAATCCAATTACCAATTAAATCAAACCCATTATAGTATATGACAGAATTTTACGCCAAAATGATTACAGATTTTGTAAAAATATTTACAAAACTTGTAATCAATTCTTGTTTATTATTGACGTAAACCTATCTGTATCAGAACGTTTGTTCCTAGCATCTATCTCCTTTTCCTTTAATTCCAACTTCCTTTTCTCTATCTCCTCACGAGATCTTCGCTCAGCCTCGGCATTAGCCTGTCTGGTTCTCATATCCTCCTCACGGATATCCAGATCCCTTTCCTTCAAGGCTCGATCCGCTATAGCTTCCACATAATCCATACCCTCTTCGTTATCTTGTGTCCTAGCCGCTTGACCGGCGGCCATTATGCTCTTACCCCGTAAATCGAAGTTACCCTTGATATAAGCCAGCTCCTTCTCCTTCTCATGCTCGTCATTACGGGCCTGTTGATCGGCCTCGGCTTTTTGCTGTACAAGTCGTTGTTGATTCTGGTACTCCTCCTGTCTTACACGATCGGCGTAAGATCTAGCGTCCCTTCCGATCTGATTCATCTCAGCCGTTGAGTTGGCGCTCATCATCCTAGTGATATCAAGTAAGTCATTACCTAACGTATTTGTCTGTAATATATATTGTTTCAAATTTTCCAATTCCAGACGTTTCTTGGAATTAGAGACAGCCATAACATTAAGATGACGTAACGACAAGCTATTATCCGTAAGACTGATGTAAGCCAAGGAAAGATCGCTGTTTCTGTACATCACGGTCCAATCGTATCCTTCCTTCTGACATACTTGAGCCACGGCTAGATGAATATCCAATGTCCGTTTCTTGAAGTCATCGAAATCATTAAAGTAAGTCTGGGTCTGTAGCATAGTAGCGTTAACCCCCTGTTTTACGCCCGTAGAACTCTCGTATCTAGTTGACTGACCCATTGCCTGCTCGGATATTCCTATCATCCTATAAGCCATCATATAGGCGTAAGACGCCATTTCCATACGGGATCTTATCTGATCCGTATTAGTAAGATCATATACACCAAACTGGTTATATATGCTACTCATCTGCGGATTCTGGTAAGGATTATTCGTATCATTGCCACCTACGCCCATAAACGAGACGGACTTCACGATCTGCATGAAAGTAGCTAAAGCACCCTTCTTGTCCATCATATCCTTATATTCAGTAGGCAAGAATCCAAGGTCGCCTAAGAAGAACTTACCAATCTCCTTCTCGGCGTTATTGTATAGCTGATTCATAGCAAGGTTATACATCATCTGGAACGGTTGTATGCGATCAGCGAGACTGGCCCCTATAAATCCCGAAACCGGAATGACATAATCATACAGACTGCTGTCACCATGTATCTGATGAGGTATTGGATCCCCACCGATATATATAGGCTTATCCATTAAATTACCTCCGGTGATCTTAACGCCAAACCTAACCTCAGGGACATACTCCAAGATATAGGTGTTCACCTCAGGATCACTGACTGCTTCTGCCATGACCCTCTTCACTTTCTTTATACCATTCTTCTCCAAGAACTCCGGGAGAAGCTCATCTGTCACAAGCTCCTGATCCACCATTCCGGTCTCCGTCATGTAAGTTATTAAGAATATCGGTTTCATGGATACCCAATATCCCTCCATGACCCTAAAAAGGCGAGAGTCTATCTCATATCTCTTGCCATCGGCCATTCCGGAGTTGAAATATCCAAAGGGATGGAAGCGGGGCAAGAAGCGGGGCTGGGTGTGTTCCTCCCCGTCCGGCCCGAAGGTGTGGTACTCACCCATCGGAACGCCGTAGTAATCCTCAGCGGCGACTATAGATTCATAGTCATGGTATCCCTTCCATGGGACAACCTCATTCTCGTACATACCGGTAATAGACGGCTTCTTTTTCTTCCAGTCATACCTAGTACCGTCATTAGATACCCATCCCTCATAATCATCATCACCGCCCATAATACGACGCTTGTCCTTGGCCGTCATCTTATGGCCGTATCTTGATATCAGCTCAACACCCTCGTAATAATGAATACGGCCCACATAAGATCCGTATTGCGGGTATTTCACGTCAGGATGGAATACCTCCATCGGGCTCCATACCTCCGGACGATAGTAGTCGAAGCCAACGAAATGATTACGGAACATCTTTCCGCTAAGAAGACGATCCCTGAAATTCTCCCTGTCAAGCTCATCCATATAAAACCGGCTACGGTCGGCCTCGATCGCATGATCCCCCCATACCGCCGCCTGCGTCTTCCATCTTGTACTCATGAACCTATGGATATCATCAGGGGTCATAGACACTTTGGCCTGTTGGATTTGCTGAACATAAGCCTGACGCTCCTCCTCGGAATTAAACTCATTGTACGTAGGATCAAGACCGGCCTCCACAAGACGCTGATTAACGATAATATCCCACTGTTCTTGTATATGACGATGAAGTAAGTTTGACATCGTATCCTCATACTCACTTATAGCCATATCCCCTACCTCATTAACCGTATACTTATCCTGTAGGTTTGTCAGCCATCCCTCAAAGGCATTTACGATACCACCTATGATATCATAATGCTTCAAGAAAGAAGGTATCCTTATATCGCTCCTTAGCTTCTGTACGTTCCTTAACTGAGGGATAACATCCGCCATCTCCATAAAAGATAACTTACCATCCGCCATCAGATAATAGTCACGGTACATCTGGTTATGATCATACTGTTTCAATCCTATCGTCTCAAGAGCGTCCATACAATCCTCCTTCCATTTCCTGTTCTTTTTCTTCGTGGAAATAGCCTGAGGAGGTAATCCTAATAACGCTCCTTTTGCTGGAAACGAATGATCTCTATTAAACACTTCCATGATTATTCAATTTTATTTACAACAAAGATAGGCGTTTAATTGACATTCATTTACCTAAAAGCTCCTATAGATACCGATCCAAAAGCAGAGGCATATACCTCATGGTGTTTATAAGCGTCTTCCTTACGGGCGTTATTCATCTCCTCGATCTTCGATTTAGGCATGTAATTATTATCATCAAAATACCTAGCGAGAACCAACGCATGCCCGAAGGCTATTATCCTATCGACGTTTAATCCGGGCTTGTACTGTATTATCTCATCCAGTAGGGCTATATCATCAATCAACTCAATACCTTTAACCGTTATATCAAGACCGGTACTATCATCATAACCAATAACGAAATCCTGCCAGCAGTAATCCACCACGCAGGAGAAGAGCAGGTTCTGGTTGCCGGGGGTAGGGTATAGCCCCAGCTTGCTGTTCTGCCGGGAGCCGGCCTTCACGTACTTATTGGCTATAGCCTCACCAGCGAACAGGAAGAAAGAAGCGGGCATACCACTCTTCCGGTTGAGGTACTGCTCATACATCTGGTCAGCGTTCTCCATAAGACATATAGCCCCATATCCCTTCTGAAGCACCTCACACGTACGGCAAAACTGATCTATGGATGATGGACGAGATACGTAAGAGGCAACTATTCTATAGGCATAAGGATCTCGAATACCAACACGTCTCTTGAATACATAAAAAGCACCTAATGAGGGCGTATCCGACTTAGCCTGTTTGTAGGGGTCGCTACCACTCACATATATAAAGTCATCAAACCTATTGGATTGAGGCATCTCAAATATCTGGACAGGAGCGTCAATAACACCACCGCTAAACGGAAAACCAGCCAATTGCTTATTCGATTTAGTAGTACCAAGTTTATTCCCCGATTCAAGGAAAACATCACACAGCATGCCGCTATATTGCCCCGACTCAAGAAGATCATTCTTATGCTTGATAGCGTACTCGACCGGAAATAGGTTCTGGGATGAGCTTAAAAAACAGTCGTCAATCGTAAATGGATAGAACATGGTATGAGAGGTATAAGCTACCCTATCTTTCGTAGATAGCTTCTTCCGTTCCTCGTTAAGCTTATTGGTACTAGCCTCGAAATCCGTGGCGTCAATCTTGATCTTATTAAGCTTCTTATCATCAGGTTTCCCCAAATAATCACCCAGACCTATAGTTCTCTTGACACCGGAGTTAGCCATCTGACCAGGAACAAACATCGCCCATTTCCGTTCTTTCCATGTTTTCCCTTTCATGGCTCTCCGATTTAAAATATCCCAGTCCATGACCAGAAGATTGTATGTATCAGGATCAGAGAACATCTCCTGAGCGTCCTTGGATAGTTCCACCTCACCACCGGTACCAGCCAAGATCGGACTGAGACGCCAGCCGTAAGGAGTGTCGTATGACGGCATGGCGGCAGTGTACGGCTTCTTGATAGGTCCCTTACCTACCTCGTCGAAAATAGCCGTGGCGGGGGTCAGACCGGCAGTCTTCTGTGTGGATGTCTTCCTACCCATGTTGATGTTGGCTATGGATATTATGGCATGAACATCACGAACCCCGTTGGACATACGCTTGCCTAAGGTGACACCAGAACTCCAATCGGTCTTGGTCCTGTTAATCCTGAAAAAAGGATGCACATGATCAAGACCATACTCACAATACTCACCTATATTAGATAAATCGCTATCGCTGAAACCTACCACGGAATGACTAAGCCCGATCGTCATGGTAGCGTTCATCTGGAGAAGTGATGACATGATAGTCGTATTATGGGATACGACAAAATTAGTGGCAAGGAACTGATGGGACTTATTATCGACCTCAATACAAGTAGCCTTATACTTCCCGTAATAATCTATATCGGATATCCTAAGCCTGTTATGAGTCTTGGATATATACATATCATCACCATCCATGACGCAATAATATCCCATAGACCAGAATATTCTTCTTACGAAGGATATAATATACTCACTTTTGTAAACGACCTTAAAACGATCGTCACCGGTACTTATACCGCAAGATATCTTCATGAATGAGCTTATAAACAACTCCTTCTGTTTTTTGGATGAATAAATAATATCATCCATCTCCTTATTGCTTAACTCGAAGATCCTGTCGGTAGATCCACAAAGGAAAGAGGCGGTCAGAGACCCAAGGAGCTGGGGCGACATCAGCCACCGCCGCTCGGGGAAATCCACGGCCTCCCCTATGTCTATGGTCATCTTCTGGAAGTCAGAGTGGATGATACCCATGGTGCTCATGACTTTATAATCACCATGATATTTAACCTTCCACTGATGTTGACCGCAACATACTATACTGCGCCCGTCCTCAAACGTAACCTTATACATATCAACGAACCCTTGAGGATATACGCCTACTACAGTCGTAATCTTACCATCATCGCCATATATGATATCACCGATATCAGCGAACCCTATCTTCTTAGGTCCATAAGGAGTATATATCAGCTCCGAGTCCAGAAGGGCCTTTCCAAAACGACGGGTACCGAACATCCCCAGCCCTTTCTTCTCCTGACGGGCACGTTGGTACATCTCAGCGAAAAACCATTCATTATCACGTAACCGGCTGATAGCAGGAACACGCTCCCCATTTGGAAGATCTTGAAATACGGGAAAGAAATTAACATGCCAATAAAGCCATGGCGGGATGAACGTACCGTTGATAGTCACCCCGTTCTTGACCTTATAAGCCTCCTCCGTGAAGAACTGCTTAACATCATCATCTTGATCCTCCCAGCCGAACAAATCGTTCCACACTGGAGGATTCTTCATGTTTACATAAAATTCTGGACTCGTGCTTAACCCCATCACTTCATACTTTTTAATACGGACTCTATACCTCCAGACACTTGTCCCTTACGTTCCTTCTTCTGGACATTGCTGACACTCCTGTATACATCCATGATCCCACTCTTCTCCATATACGAGTCATTCCATACGTTGATCTTATCGATCAGCTTGGATATGAAATCGAACGCCCTAGCCATATCCTCAGGCTTCTCCTTATCCCATGGATGCTTGGCGATATACGTCTTGGCGTCATCCACGGCCTTGGATATGACCTCAAGATTATCGTTTACCCGATCGACGTCCCTACTCGTCGGCTTTCGTCTTCCCTGTGGCATTTTCTTTTAATTCCTTAAATTCATTATACTGCTTCATAAGAAGCTCATAAGATTGAACAACCCCGATCTTACTTACTTCCGTCACGCTCATGTCATGGAACATATCCTCAAGCTCCTTGTCAGCGTATCTCAGACGTTCCTTGTCATCATAAAACACGAATCCAGATGTTCTGTCTTCTATAATGCTCTTGGCGGTGGACGCATATGTCGTATCTAAATCCAGATCCATACCGAAGCTGGTAGCCAACTGGATTATGAACATCAACCTAGAATTGACTTTTACAGCCTCTATATTCAACATCTGTATCTTATGGGTCATCTCATGAAGAACGACAAAATCCTCCTCTTTTATCAATGAAGATGATTTAAGGGCTATCTTCTTAGTCCTATCCTCAATCTCGCTATACAGACGCTTGCTCTCACGTTTTATGGCTATCCAATGCCTTATATGGGTATCCGCCTCTTCTTTAAGATAATCCCTGATCTCTTTCTTAATATCCTTATCCTCTTCCATTATAATCACGCATTATAATCATTATTATTTAATTCGATCTCATCACTGATGCTTTGGTCTATAGACCTCAATAAATCCCTGGTACTAACATCCCGCAAGAAGCGGACATTACCACCATTAGCCCTAGCTATCCTCCTTAAAGCGGAGTAAAGTATATCACCCAATGAATATTCAGGTAACTCACGGCATCCGACTTCCATGACAATAAGGGCATGGATACGGTCATCTATCTTGCTTCTTACGAGATTTCTCACGGCATTATTTATAAGCTTCCCCTATAATACGTAGCGGGAAATATTTGAAATTACGTTCAGGATCGTCCTTAGTATAACCCATAAGAGATAGATGTTTCTCAAAATGACCTTCCGTATATTTTGAGGTATCTAACGTCATCCTAAATATAATTCTATTCTCATTGTCAGGATGTTTGTTATATGATACATCTCCCATACATCCACATCCAAGATGATGCTCCTTGACATGGAAACCATCATTATGGGTGATAAATAACACGATTTCTATCTTATCACCTATTTTCTGATCAAAAATATTTAGATAAAACTCGCTCCCATCATCCGTCAGTCCTATATCAAAGGAATCGTTAGGGCACTCAATATTAAAATCGTTATGATCGGCTGTTATCACCTCCATAGCATTCCATTTGGCTTTCTCACCCTCCACGAACTTCAACGGGCATACCTCTGTCTTCATCCAAGCCTTTTCCTTGATAAAGCAACCACACAGCGAGCATGCCTGTCTTCCCATCAATCTTTGCAGCAATACCTTAGCTGGTAACTTAAAGAAAGCTATATTAAAAGAGTTCTTAGGACATTTCTTGCATAAATAAAGACGATTCTTGTACCACTCCGGACAATCCTTCTCATCCTTAGGAATCCTGCCCAATAAACTATCTTCCCAAGCTTGGGCTATTACTTGGGCTTTACCAATTGTTTGCACGATAATTATTTTTTAAATTGTTGTTGTTGAAAATCCTGTAACTGTTCCCATGTCATGCCATACCGACATTGGTACATAGCCTCATGGTTGTCACGTATAAGGGGATCTCCGTTCTTCAATCCCTCCATATCTTCTATCACCTTTATCTTCTTATCCAGGCAATCAAGCTCAATAGGCATCCTTTCGTCTGGATAACGATTACCCTCCTTGACATATATGCGACGTATCTTATCACGTCTTACACGCATCTCACGGAGATTGCAGATAACGTATCCGATAAACGGGATCCTGATAGATATATTATCGGTATATCTGGCGAGATGATGGATATAAGATACGGATGCTTTCATGCACCACTCGACCTGTTGCTTGGTAAACTTCCCTCCAGATCTTCTCACCACCTCATCGACAATATCCCTGTCGAACGAAATAAGACTCCTATCCATCGATATTCAATTTGTTTCTCTTGAATACGAATCCCATTACACGGGTGTCATCACCCTCTCCGTCAAGAACAAAATAATTACGTAGGCTTCTCATCTCAATAGACAGCTCACGGGTACGGAAATTTCCGTTCTTCTTGTCTACTAAAAAACCGCCACGCTTTAGCTCATTGTTAAGGACAGCGATATAAGATTCCTTCTGTCCATAACAATCCATATACTTGGCCCTGGTATCATCCGAGTATCCGTAGTTGATGTAGAAAGAAAGTAAGTTTATCGTCCTTTCAGTAATCAAGCTCCTACCCTTGGAATCCAGATAGCCGTTGTATATCCTTAAGAACTGCTGGATCATATCCAACCTAGTATCATAAGGCAACGCAAATACGAAAGCTTTCCTCTGTTCGGCCATATAAAATTAGTTTTCGACAAAACTACTTAAAAAAAATATCGTTGTCAAGAAATTTTGCCATAATCAACATAATATATGTTGACTAGCATGTATTTACGATAATCCAAAGGGAAAAAGCTGGTGGGGTAGAACGAACGAAGCCATGTATGTCTACGGCTGGCTACAATAGCGAGGGCAGTGAAGTTCACGTACGCTACGCACGTGGACGGCGGGGGACATCCTTATCCTGCCTCACGGGATGCGACCACTCCTTTTTTCTTTTTGGCTTCTTATCGCCCATGACATAGCCCAAGGCATCCAAAGGGGAAAAAGGTTGGTGGGGGACACGCTGGGACACCCAAGGTAAGGCTACCGACGTCATACCGGACAATGCCGCCAGAGGTTCGCTATTGACATGGACGGCGGTAGAGTTATGTTAGCCTGCCGGAGCGTGAGCGACCGCATACGACCTTACTTTTTCCCCTTTGGATCCTTCCTCCCCAAGCTATGGGATATAAAGCCAAGGGGAAATGGGAGGCCTTAGGGCATGGGGCCTGCCGTAGAAGATACGGACGGCCGGAGCGTGAGCGACCGCACATGACCTCGCTTTTTCTTATTTGGCTTTTGCTCCACCCGATCCCCCTACCGGGGTACCGGCTTCCGGTATAGGATACGGCTTCTACCATGTTTAGCCTGCGGTATCCTGCCTGACGGCACCATACCTTGGCAGTGAAAAGCAATGTTTTATTAAATAGAGACTTTTAATGGAGTACACAGGAACTCGACGTCAGGAGAGGTTCTGTGTACGGATAGAGATATTAGTAAGTAGTATATGTTTATAGAGTTAATTATATTTAATAAATATACCTATTAACGCACGCGTAACAAGTGTGGTGTCAAAAATGATCTTCCACAAACACAGGAGTTTACCCCCCCAATTTTATTACGACAATTTCGTATAAACAACAAATGGGCGACCTTCCCAGGCTACCCATCCATCCGAATAACTTGTTTCGTATTGATGAAACTTGTATATTCGCAGAAAATAAAATCTACTATGGGAACAAAGATAGGAATTTTACATATAATGAAATCAAATTTCGATAAGATACTTACCGAAAGATATACTCCACGTAATATTCAGGCCAAAAAAGATGAGCTAGGATGCGTAAAACTTCCAGCTGGATCACTTATATGCCCAGTCGATTTCAAGCCTGTTACCAATAAGGAAGGCAAAAAAGTAACAGCTATAAAATATTCATTGAAACATGAGGAGTATCATGGATCAGGTATTCAGATCAGTGATGAATGTAAGATGGCAATGATATATCTTATTATCATAAACGTATTCAAACATGTGTTTCTAAGAAATAGGATGCATGGCGGGAATAGAGATCAGATAGAGATCAATACCAAAGATTTTATTGATATCCTATCAGATGGATGCGCTTATTTCTGCTACCGCCATGTGTTAAGGGATTCTCATGAGGATATGAACTACCAGCTTATAAGCTTAAAGGCTTGGGCTGAAGGAGAGATTATGATAGCTTTATCGGATATCATAAAATACAAGCATAAGGCTAGTAAGACCCCAAGGATAAAGGATATGTTTGTAAAGAAAGGAGAATCTGTATATACCTGCCTTGATAAAAATCTTGATTCGAATACCAGAAGAAGGATGGCTAATAAAAGTCGTAAATTAAATAGAGTCAAGATGTTATCAAAAATAATATTCTCAGCTAGAAACAGAAATATAAATAAGATATATAAGGTAACTAAAAAAAGAACTGTCAAATTCAATGTGTCATATCTTATGGATAGATTGAATATAAAGCTATCAAAAGAAGGTATGATGCTAATATCCCAAAGAACGGTATATAGGATGATAAAAGAAGTTCTTAGTATGTGCTGTAAGACTATATCCGATTTATATGATGAGGTAAAAAAAAACAATGGAATAGTCAATACCAAAGACAGGAAAAACGTAAATATCGGGCATCTAAGACTATCATACCGAGGAACGATAATGCATATAATCATCGCAGAAGATTATATAAGAGACGTTTTCTTAGGGGTAAAAGGAACTGAGATGAGTAAGGCTGGATGATTTGAGTATCAGATATAAAATTTAATATTTACATATTATTCACATTTATTTTTATTAGTTAATTATAACTATTCGTATCTTTGTACCATAATCTTAAAAGATATGGTAAAAGAGGATTTTAGAAATGAAAACGACCTCCTTCGTCATATTATGACGGTGGATAAAAACGTAGAGCAGGGTCGTGCCTTGAAGAAGATTTTCACCACTAGGGAGAATCTGTTTATTACCGGTAGAGCTGGTAGTGGTAAAAGTACGTTCATGAGACGTATCGTAAAGTTCTTGGGTAAGTGCGTTATCGTAGCCCCGACTGGAGTAGCGGCGTTGAATGCCGGTGGACAGACCATCCATTCGTTCTTCTCTATAAAGAACGATCCTTATATACCTTCTATCGAGAGAGGTATGTTATCGAATAAGGTGGATGTAAGTCCGTTTATGAAGAAGAAGATCAAGAATCTTGATACTATCGTCATTGACGAGATAAGTATGGTAAGACCTGATTTGCTTGATGAGGTAGCTGACATACTTAGACAATGCAGGCGTAGCAAGGAGCCTTTCGGTGGTGTTAGGTTGATTATGTTTGGAGATCTATCACAACTACCGCCTGTGGTGACGGCGGATGATTTTATCGACAAATATTATGAGAGCCGGTTCTTTTTCTCATCCAAGGCATTAAGAGCCTCAGGATTCTCGGTCATTACCTTCGAGAACGTATTCCGTCAAAAAGATCCTCAGCTTCTTTCCGTACTTGAGGATATAAGATGTGGGGTTATTACCGACGAGTCAAGACAGATATTGGATAGCAGGGTCAAGTATCCGGACAATATGGATAATACTATAATTATATGCTCAACTAACAAAGAAGCTTATGAGATAAATAAGACTAATCTTGATAAGATCAATAATAAGGTATTTAAGTTCGATGCTACTGTATTCGGGGAGAAGCCTGTAGCGCCCTGCGAGGATGAGCTTATAGTAAAGGTAGGAGCTAAGGTCATAATAACCAGAAACGGCAATGGATATGTCAATGGCTCGATGGGTATCATAACCAGCATAGATACTGTTGATGAGACGATATACGTTCATCTAGATAACGATACTGAGGTGGAGATAACCAAAGAGAAGTGGGAGAAGATGAAATACAAGCAGGTAGATGATTCTCTTGAAGGCATTTCTTGCGGCTATATAATACAATATCCATTGAGGTTAGGATACGCCATAACCGTTCATAAATCTCAGGGAATGACTTTAGATAATATATTTGTAGACATCAGCAGAGCCTTCGAGATAGGGCAGATATATACCGCTCTTTCAAGATGTAGGTCTATAGACGGGCTTTATCTAAAATCAGTGCCTAAGGAAGATATGGTACTGCTAAGCGATAAGATATCTGACTTTATAGAGAAGGTGGATGAGAATGAGGGTGTTTTGAATCCGGAAAAGATATCTGATATCGGGAAGGATATGATTAAGAAACAACAAGATTTATTTAACTTCGAGGAATACGGATTATAATGGCTAAGAAAGAACTTTTTTCAGACGTAGATGAATTAGTATCATCTTTAAATAAAGAGCTTGGAGAAGGATCGATAATGAACTTCGGTGATGATAAGCCTATAATATCCATACCAAGGGAAAGCACCGGATCGCTGGTGGTGGATAAGGCTCTCGGCGGCGGATGGGCGGTAGGCCGGATTCATGAGCTGGTCGGGATGGAATCCTGTGGCAAGACTATGATGTGTACGTTAAGTATGATCGAGTTCCAGAAAAAACATCCAGATAAGCTAGTAGCTATAATAGACGTGGAGAACGCTTTCGATATTGAGTACGCTAGGAAAATGGGGTTGGATATAAACCGGTTTTTGATCTCCCAACCAAGCTACGGGGAGCTGGCTATTGACATCACAGCCAAGTTAGTCGAATCCGGGAAGGTCGGATTTATTGTCGTAGATTCTGTAGCCAATCTGGTACCGAAGAAGGAGATAGAGGGCGATATGGAAGACAGCAACATGGGACTACAAGCTAGGTTGATGTCAAAGGCCATGAGAGTCCTTACCGGTATCGTTAACAAAAGCGATTGCGTTCTGGTATTCATCAATCAGTACCGGGAAAAGATCGGTGTTATATACGGCGATCCTAAGGTAACGACCGGAGGTAACGCTCTTAAGTTCTATGCCTCTATCCGTATGGAGATGGCGAGAAAGAAGGTTATATTAGGAGAGGACGGATCTTCAGTAGGTCATGAGGTTAGGATAAAGGTGCTGAAGAACAAGACAGCCGTTCCGTTCCAAATAGCAGAGACAGCCTTGTATTATGGCGTGGGGTTTGATAAGGAACTTGAACTTTTGAAGTTATGCGAGGAAACCGGTATCTTTATCCGTAAAGGATCATGGTACTGGTACGGGGATGTTCGTGTAGGGAACGGAGTCGATAATACGTTAAGTATCATGAGGGATAATCAAGAATTGTGTCAAGAATTAAGAACTAAATTGAATTTGTAATCATGGCAATAGGAGTAAAATTTGTAGACGTAATACCGTCCAGTGTAGAGAACGCTGTCGAGGTTAAGAAAGGGGATGTGAAGAACTATCTGTTCGTAGGTATTCCCATGAGTGAGTTTATTGGAAAGAGATATGAGTATGAGGGATTTATATACATGTGCCTACAGGGTGTCACCGGTGGCACGGAACTTGGCGGAGATATAGCCATAGCCGTATTGAGACCGGTTCGCCCCGCCGTCGGGCAGGCATCTTATCATTTGGTATCGTATACACCTCTTACGTATACGAGATCTGATGTGGCGATATTCCTTCGCAATGGTGATTTTAAGGTTGTTAAACGTGACGATTGTAATCTTATCTGATCATGGGAACATATATATCGATAAAATCAACAGTAAACGCATTCAGGTACGGGATTGATCCTATACCTGAATGGTTTGATAAGATATCCCAAAGAACCAAGGAGCTTGATGTGATGGTTGACGGTCACAAGGTAAAGGCATTGGATATAAGGCTAGAAAATGGCATTCTACGGGCTTTTTACGGTTATTATATAGGTATGTATCCGGATAACTCAATACAGGTGTTTAGACCGGAGGATTTCCATTCATTATATACGTTGAAGTTATGAATATATCAATAGGTATAGATCCGGGTATAGACACCGGAGGATTGTCCATGATCCCAGAAAATGGCGAGGTTAAGGTAATTATGACTCCAAGGATATCGGTTAAGGGGGATATAGATCTTAGGGCTATATCAAGCTTCTTCCTCGATGCCGCTGACAAGATCCAAGAAAAGGGAGGCGGGACGCTGGCGATCGCCGTCGAGGACGTCCACAGCATCCACAACAGCTCGGCCGCCAGCAACTTCACCTTTGGCGGGAGACGCCGGGAACCGAACGCCCTATTCGCTATGATGGTGGAGATGATGGAGCGATACGGATCTCACCCGGATGTTAGGTTCATGTTCGAGGAGGTGCAACCAAAGACCTGGCAGAAGGAGCTTCATACGACAGCCGATCGGGTGTATACGGCGGCGAAGCTGGACACGAAGGCTACCTCCATCCGATGCGCCATGCGCCTTTTCCCTTTGGTCTCTTTCGTGAAGCCATGGTCAGGGAAAGGAGTACAACCTACTAAGATACAAGACGGAATGTGTGACGCTACGCTTATAGCCGAGTATATTAGACGTAAGTTTAAACTATTTTAATACTATTAAGTATTTATTGTATTTGTATTAATATAATTATGATTATATTTGCGATGTAATAAAAAGTTGTTCGTTATGCTTATAAGATGCTTGTCGAAGTCATTAAATGAGAAGTTGGGTAAACTGGAGACGGTGGTTAAGAACGCCGGTTCCAACTCCCTTTATAAGGATCTTAAGATAGATGTTGTCAATAATCTGGCTTATATCACTTCCGTAAATGCCAAGGTATGTGTTATAGAGCGATTGGAGGTCGAGGCTGACTCTAACTTCTCTTTCTTGGTAGAGGCAAGCTCTTTTATTAAGTTCATGAAAAAACAGAAGAATTGCGAGATTACGATACTGCTTTCGGATAAAAAAGATCAGATAACGATCCGCTATGCTTCTGGTGAGTATAGTTGTCCGGCTTTTGATATCAATACATTCCCGCAGGTACATAAGATACTTGATGGAGGAATTAAGGTTAAGATGAGCGATTATGTTTCGGTTCTTAACAAAGCCAGCGATTATACGGAGGTAGATGACTTTTATCCATGCATCGAGAATGTGGTCATTGATATTGATGATATTAATATTAATATAGTAAGTACGGATAGAAATACTATTTACAGGTATTTTGTCCCTAATCAGGATAAGGTAGAGAAGATGTTTATCCCGGTATCGAACGAATCCGCGATATTGCTTGATAAGCATATCAATAAGTCATCGGATATGTTGTCTATAAAAGTGGACGATACTAAGACTTATTTTTCTACGCCTGATATGGATATGTATGAGACCCATTTTGAGGGTAATTATCCAAATTGGAGGTTCGTGGACGAGCATTTTGTCAAAACAAGTACCTATGTCTTTGATAAGGATCTACTCGTCCAAGCCCTCCAAAACAATCTTAAGGTAAATGAGTTCGATCATTGCAAGTTGATATTTACCGATAAAGGATGCGGTATTATGTCAGAGAACCCGTCTTCCGGTAAATCATGTAAGGAGAGACTTGCTTCTTTGTCTTATCATGGTGAAGATATTATATGTAACGTATTATGTGGAAGATATCTTGGTATCATAAAAAGCATATCGTGTAATAGGGTGGTTATCGAACATGACCATAAATCTCATTTCAATAAGATTTATGGAGAGGATAATAAGAACGAGTATTTCTTGTCATCATCAGTTATTGTTTAATATTTAAAAATATATAAAATGGGGGTTAGAGAAAATTCATCAGGTGGTAATAACCATTACTTTAAAGTAAGTGGTAGCGGACTATTATATCAGTCATCAAGAGAGCCAAAGGAAGGTTTCGAGGAGCATATAAACGAGAAGACCGGAGCCGTTTCTTATTGGAGGGTATTCTGGAACGGTATCGAAGGTTATTTGTCTGATATCAATGTGCGAGAAGTGGAGTTCAATGGGATAAAAGCCAAATACGTGTCCATAAAGATAAGTGATGAGGATGGTAATTATTTCATAAACGTTCCTTTGATGACTCAAAAAGGAGGTATTAATAATTACGTGAAGTCACTGGTAAGGTACTTACCTAATATTGACCTAAAACGTAAGGTGGTAATAAATCCTGCTCATGCTAAGAAAGGGGATCAATATGCTCCCGGTAATTTTTTCATTTCATACGCTAGGGAAACTCCAGATGGGAAGGACGAGCTTATCCAGCAATATTATAAGAACGGACAGAACGGATGGCCTGATAGGGTAGAGAGCACGGATATTATGGGCAATAAGAAATTCGATTATACGGCACAAGATACTTTCGCTTTTCAAGTATTTAAACAATATCTTGAAAAGTTTAAGGCTGAAAACGAAAAATCGGAACAGGATAGAAGCCAAAGCATGGGCGCTACGCCAACCGCACAGACGCCCCCACCGTCATACGCAACGCAGGCTCCATCGCAAACGCCTCCTCCATCATACCAGCAGGCTCCGCAGCAAGCGCAAGCCCCTTTGTTTGGAGGTCAACAACAACCTCCTCAATATCCTCCTTTTGGAGACGACAGTGATCTTCCATTTTAATTAACTAATTAAAAATCAGAAAGTTAATGGAGAGTAATTTCAATATATCTACTAAAGTGAATCGTGTCTCGATGCCTACCCAAAATAAGGTAGATATGGTTATGAAGAACCTAGGGCATCGATCTTGTATAGCGTATTCCGAGGAAAAGGATATGTATTATAAGGATGGAGAATGGGTAGCGTCAGATCTTGACGCTACTATCTTACCTCTTAGGGAGATGTTCGAGAAGACATCTGATTTGAAGTTAGGATTGAAGATCGTTTATTTAATAATCAAATTATAATGGCCAGTATTGAGGATATTAAAAAGCTTCTGGAAAGCAAGTCGTTTACATCAGCCAGAGACCTTGATGAGCTTGAGGAGAAGCCGGATGATAAACAAAACGAGGTTAGATTGAATTGCGACCCTATGGTAGGGATGATGGAGGAAGAGGGGAAGATCTTCCTTAATTCCGTAAGATTCTCGAAAGCATGGAACTCGTTGGGTAAGGATATTCCTATCAAGCAGGGTAATGCTTTCCCATTAGGACAGGGTGATGTCCTTGATATAGACACAGGGGTATGGGCATCGTTCCAGGATAATACCATAGGGGTGTTGATGATGCTGCCGTCGTTTACCGGAGATACGGGACTTACTTTGGTAGGATCACCGTTCGTCTCGTCTAATAACGGGAATATCATGATCAGGGTCACTAATGTCCGTAAGGATATGGCTATAGTCGAGAAAGACAAACATATAGCTGAGTTAATTATAGTCGGCAAGATAAAAGCCGATATTTTTAGAACTTATAAAAGTAATGAACATGTTCGGATTGAAGATAGTAAAGAGTAGCTATATAAATACTATAAAACAGGATCTTGATGAGGCTATTAGCTATTCAAGTAGATTAAAAAGAGATTATGAGGATTCCCGCAAGAAGATAACGGAATTAGAAGAGAAAGTAGGGTATCTTGAAACTCTTTCCGATTCCCTTAATATGGATATAGAACAAAAGGATTCTATTATAATTAAGATGGGTAATGAGCTTAGTAAATCAAGAGAGATATATAATGAGTCGGTAAAAGATAAAGAGACTCTTAAACGGGCTTATATGGATATCGAGAAGAAACATAAGTTATCATCTAAATTACTCGATGAGGCTAGAAGAAGATATAAGGAACTTGAGGACCAGAATAAAATTATGTCAGATCGTATCAAATATCTTGAGGCAGAGCTTTTAGATAGCGATGTACCTGATGAGGTTGTTGTTGATGAGGATAAGATGGATCCTAATTCCGGTCATATTGATATACCTGAAAATAACGCTCCTGAGGTTACTGATGCCGATGCCGGTAATGATGTAAATGTCGAGAATAAGGCAGAGGATAAGAAGAAATCTAAGAAACGTAAAAAGACTAAGAAGAATGAATAAGATCTTGTTTTTCTTGTTAATGTTATTTACCTTAGCGGCTGTCGGATGCAGTACGTCAAGAACCTACTATACGGAATATGATACTACTGATATATCTTATGTGGTGGATTCCATAGTGTCTTCCGGGACCGTGATGGGCCAATGGAAGGAGTGGAGGTTTACGCTGGACGACGGCCGGGTAGATAACTTTGGCTTCACCGCCCTATACGACGCCAGGGGAAAGGCTAGGGGGTCTATACAGGTAAGGCAGAGATCCGATACGTTTAATATTAAGATAATTGATTACCATAAAAAAGATAGATAATGAAATACGGACTAGGTTACATGCCTTCACCAGCGGATGACAGGGACGCTATTATGAATATGCAGCATGAGGCTGTTCCTGATGAGTATAAGGTCAATAACGTTGATAGCGTAGTGGATCAAGGATCTTCTCCTATTTGCGCTGCGGTAAGCTTAGCTGAGATACTTAACTGGAGAAAGAGTATAAGGGCTATTAAAAGACCGGCTAAGATCTCTCCCTACGATATATATGATCTGAGAGAGGATAAGGATCAAGACGGGATGGTTCTTCGTGACGCTATCAAGTCTATCAAGAACGTAGGCGTAGATGGGGAGAAAATAAACAGTTACGCTAGGATCATAGATCCGGTATCAGCTAAGGTGGCGTTGATGCTGAATGGTCCTCTGGTTATAGGTCTGTATTGCTATAATTATGGTAATCGATTCTGGCAAGGCCAAGGACAGAACTTGGGAGGTCATGCCGTTATCCTCACCGGCTGGGACAAGGCCGGCTTCGTCCTACAGAACAGTTGGGGGACGGGATGGGGTAGGTCTGGTGTAGAGACGTTCCCGTTCGATGATTGGTGCTATATGCTAGAATGTTGGACAATAGTTTCATGATATTACTATATAATTTTCGAGAAATTCCGATCCACATCCTCTTGTGAAAGCCGATGTGGTTATTTAGGACCCGTAGATCAATTGGTTGGATCATCTGGCTCATAACCAGAAGGTTGTCGGTTCAAGCCCGGCCGGGTCCACGCTATTTTTTTTGGGGAAAAACTAGCATAGAGTTTTGTCATTAGATTTAGAGTTTAGATTTTGTTTGATACCCTTGTCCGTGAGGATCAGGGTATACGCCCCAATAGCTCAAGAGGAAAGTAGCACATCTCCCCTAAAGATGGGATCCACGTTCGAGTCGTGGTTGGGGTACATGGTGTTTTCTTAAACATATTCCTGTAGGTCGGTAATTAATAACCTCAAATAATATATAAGGTGTTGAAATTCATTTAATATTTTATATATATCTATATAGGATCAGGTTATTAGCTTAAGTCTTGAAATAAAGGCTACGTTATTGAAGAATATATAGTTACCTATGGATGTTTATCCAAGTCCGTAGCTCTAAGGTAGGTGATTAAATAGGGATCGTATTTGGGTTCCGGTGTTGCCTGTACAAAACCTTCAATAACATTGGCGATGGGTACTAACAGGGTTTTGCCCTGACTTATGTTGAATAAACATTGAATTAGTTTGTAAAATGGTGTATGTACAGGACATAGATGGAAAACCGATGATGCCTACGACAAGGCATGGAAAGGTTAGGCGATTGCTAAAAGACAACAAAGCGGTCGTTGTGAACACATGTCCTTTTACCATCAAATTAACGTACAAGACATCCGATTACAAACAAGAGATTGTGTTAGGCGTCGACTCGGGAACCAAGCATGTTGGTTTGTCAGCTACGACGAAAAGCAAGGAGCTTTACGCAAGTGAAGTTATTCTAAGAAGTGATGTTGTTGATCTTCTATCAACAAGAAGGGGATTAAGGAGGACTAGAAGAAGCAGGCTTAGGTATAGAAAGCAAAGATTCAATAATAGGGTAAAATCCAAGAAGGATGGATGGATTGCTCCATCTGTCCGCCATAAGATTGATTCTCATATTAGAATTATCAGTTTTGTATATTCTATACTACCTGTCTCAAAATTGATTGTTGAGGTAGCCCAATTTGATACTCAAAAGATCAAGAATCCAGAGATATCAGGCAAAGAGTATCAGGAAGGTGAGCAATTAGGATTTTGGAATGTTAGGGAGTATGTCTTAGCAAGAGACGGGCATAAATGCCAGCATTGTAAGGGTAGGTCAAAAGATCCTATCCTTAATATCCATCATATTGAGTCAAGGAAGATAGGAGGAGATTCACCATCCAATTTAATTACTCTTTGTGAGACTTGTCATAAGGAATTTCATAAAGGAAATATCAAATTGAAAGTAAGCAGAGGCAAGTCACTTCGTGACGCAGCCGTCATGGGAATCATGAAATGGAAGTTGTACGAGGAGTTAAAATCCAAATACGATAACGTTTCGATGACGTTCGGATACATAACAAAATATAATCGTATAAACCATGGAATTGAAAAATCCCATGTATCCGACGCTTTTGTGATTTCAAGGAATTTTAATTCATGTAGGCTTGGATATTATTACAAACGTAAATTAGTTCGTCGCCATAACCGTCAGATTCATAAGATGAAAATATTGAAAGGAGGAATTAGAAAGCGAAACCAGGCTCCTTTTAAAGTTTTTGGATTTAGGTTATTTGATAAAGTGATGTTTCAAGGAGAAGAGCATTTTATTTACGCAAGAAGGCTTTCTGGGCAATTTAATATTCAGGATATTAATGGAGAGAATAAGAAAGATGTATCTTGCAAGAAATTAAAATATGTCAGCCATGGCTTGGTATCTGTTAAAACGAATTTATTTTTATCACAATGAATATTGTATTTAATAAATCGCTCATATATGAATGAGCGATAATAAATGTATAAAATATATTTATACAAAATTTAATAATTTAATCATATGGATATAAATCAGATAAAAAAGTATCTACCAGCAGGATGGGATGTGGTTGATCTAATAGATCACGGCATAATCGATCTTGATATTATGAACGGAAAGATGATGGGTGAGTATGTGGCTGTGTTGATGATAAAATCTTATGATAAGACCAATGGTCATATTCTAACCACTTTCTCGTTCCATGATAAGGATATGGAGAAGTTGAGGATGTTGATAGGTAACGCTATAATGGCGGTAGGATATAGGAATAATCCTCTTACTGGAGATGGGAACACGGCAATCAAATAAAGGCACGGAATACACTGAAAGAGGGATATTGGATATCCTTAACAGACAGTTCTTGGTATCTCCTAGATGGATTATAAACAACTTGTATGTCTATAACTGGGAGTCTGATTATCTGGCTATAACCAGATCCATGTACGCTTATGAGGTTGAGGTGAAGATCTCGTTGGCTGACTATAACAAGGATTTCGAGAAAGAGGGTAAGCACCAAGTAATGCAAGGCTGGTTCGAGGCTCGGAAGCAAGCCCTGTACGAGACCGGTGACTGGGTCAGGTACGGCCGCCCCAATTACTTCTACTACTGCGTTCCGGATGGGTTGGTTGATCCTAAGGACATACCTCCTTACGCCGGGCTTGCTTATGTTTGTGGCAGGAATTTGAGAAAGATCAAGGACGCACCTATCCTGCATCGTGATAAGTTTGATCCGGAAGCCTATAAGATGGCTGACAAATTCTACTATAATTGGTGGAATGAGAGACGTAAGGCTAGACAGATAGAGGGGAAGGATATGAAAGACGAGTTTAGGAAAAGCATGAAAAAGGTTAAGGAGAAGATAACTGTTGATGCTAAGATCAAGGCGATGGAGGCGTTCTGGAGCGTCTGCGATTACGCCTACTGGCCATACGGGGGAAGAGGGGTTCCCGGAATGAGACCCAACTGTTCCGCTTGTGGAGAGGAATGTAAATTACAATGCCCGAAGGGGAAAGAATTTAAAAACAAGATAAAATGAGTAAGATTAAAGATTTATTGGCAAGAGCCATTTCATTGGCATCAGAGCAACCTATGAGCTATAAAGAGGCGGTTGAGTTACTTGATGGTATAGATACGTGTAAGGTCAAGATCTGGCTGGAAGAAGGGGCTAAGATGCCTAAATACGCCCATGAGGATGACGCTTGCATGGATCTGTTCGTTAAGAACATAGAACTTGACAGTGGTAGGATCATATACCATACTGGCGTACATGTAGCCTTACCTGAGGATTATGAGATGGAGATCCGCCCTCGTAGCAGCATCACCAAAACTAAGTCCATTATCCAAAACGCTCCGGGTACCGTAGATGAGGGATACAGAGGGGAGATTATGGTAGTGACTAGACGTATAGATCGTTATGGTGATCCTTCTTATTCGGCAGGGGATAAGGTAGCTCAATTGCTTATCCGTAGACGGGAACGCATCGTATGGGATCAAGTAGATTCGTTAGAGGATCTTGGAGAATCAGAGAGAGGTAATGGTGGGTTTGGTAGTACCGGTAAATGATAATTGATATGGAGAATAATAACACGTCTACCACAACCAATGAGGGGTTGAAAGAAATCGATAAACAAATAAATCCTGTTATGTATGGATGGAGATGCCCTGTATGCGGAAGGGTATATTCACCTTTTACATCTATGTGCGCTTATTGCGGAAACAATAATAACGTTAATCATATTACATGTAAATTGACATGAGCGGAAGGATTAAGATAAAACCCAAAAATAAGGATAAGAAACCTAAGATCGATGTATTTAAGGTAATAGAGAGCCGGTTTAAGAACATGAACGAGCTTCGGGATCTGATCGATACGGATCCAAGGAAAGGGCTGGTCAGGATCCGGGACGGGGCCGGCTTTAGGGAGGTGGAGCGGGGAGGATGCCTGCACCGGAACTACCTTAACCTATTGGAGGATGAGCTGGGCGCTAAATTATCCATAGATCTTATAGAAAGGTATATCAAAAGATAATAATATATTAAATCGTAAAATATGAATAGGTATGTAAAGAAAACAATTGCAGTAGAAGCTATAAAATGGAAGGGATTTAACAATCATGAGATCGAGGATTTCGCTGGTGATAACGTTAAAATAGAAGTTATTCGTGAAGGTGATGCGGATAGAGGGATACCTCCTTGTATTGATTGCAGTATAAAAACCCTTGAAGGTGTTATGACAGCCAATGTAGGTGATTATATCATAAAAGGGGTAAATGGAGAGTTTTATCCTTGTAAGCCTGATATATTCGAGAAAACATATTTACATGAAGATGAGATGGGTAATATATCCGACGGGTATCATACATTTAACGAACTATATAGATATCGAATGCTTTACAATGCCGCTTTCTTCAACGAATTGGCTAAAGGTGATATAAAGGTATGTAAATCATATAAGCATTATGATGGAGAGGAATGCTTCGGCGGAGGGTGGTTTATCGTAATGGCAGAACTGCCAACGGGACAGATATCCAATCATTATGAGAACCGGTATTGGGAGTTGTTTAATATCCCTGAACTTGATACGGCATGGGAATGGGATGGACATACGCCTAATGAGGCCGCTGGTAGAATAGAATCGTATTTGAAGTCAAATTGATATTAATATCTGCCCTAGGAATTACTTAGGGCAGGTTCGTTCTATATACCGAAGTGTCTACCACGATCTGGCTATCCATATCCCCAATCAACTCAATGATCTCATCCCTTATGTCATAAGAAAGCAATATCGGTATTATGGTTAATATAAAAGATAGTATTATCCCGAATCCTATTATGATAATAATATCATCGCACTCTATATCCAACATCGGCATGACAAATATCAACCCGGACATGAATATCATCACGAATAACGCTGATAGTTGTAAATTTCATAAAAATATTCTAAGATATCCTACTCCATTTTAGACGCTTCAACACAACCGGCAACCCGGCTGCTCTGCGTCCGTATAGCCGCATCAACTCCTACGGCTTGTATGTTAATCGCTGCGTTGAGATCCCTGTCGATCTCCAAACCACAATCTTTACAAACAAATGTTCGATCCGATAACTTCAAGTCTTTATTTTTCCAACCACATCTTGAACAGGTTTTCGAGGATGGGTAAAAACGATCTATAACAATCAGTTCTTTACCATACCACCTACACTTGTATTCAAGTTGGTTACGGAACATTGAGAAAGAAGTGTCAGATACAGAACTAGCAAGTTTGTGGTTCTGTAACATACCAGAAACATTTAGATCTTCAATGCAGATAACATCGTAATTATTTACCAACATCGTGGTCAAATTATGCATGTACCATGAACGCTTGTTGGCTATATCACAATGAAGTCTTGATACTTTTAGCCTGCATTTGTTTCTTCGATTACTTCCTAATTTCTTTCTCGACAAATGTCGTTGCATCCTTTTTAACTTCGCTTGGTTCTCACGAAGAAAATGGGGATTCTCAACAATCATCCCATCGGATAATGTAGCTAATGTCTTGATCCCTAAATCAACTCCAACCGTTTTACCGGTTTTCTGTTTATAACACTGTTCTATTCTTGTCCGCAAATGTCATTGATATATATGAGGATGGTTGATATAAATGATATATTGTATCTTATTGGAGGTAAGATGTTCCAAGCCTCAACTGAGGCGTATATGACAAGCTCTGAATGTAATGATATAAATTATTGGGCGGTTTCAGGCTACGGTCAAGTAGGCGTATCGGATAAAAGAAATCCTAAAAGAATTAGACTGATACGAGATCTATAATATTAAGGTAGTGGTCGTACCACTACCTATCTAATTATAGGTGGAATCCTATCACCATAATAAAGATAGGTAATTATATGCCTAATCAATTATAGTGATATGCCAAAGGAAGTAGCCGGCGGAAGCCCCGATGGGTAGGCCCGGAGGGATGAAGGGAGGCTTCCCTCCTTTTGGTACTACATCCTCCTCACAAGATATTATGATGGCGCTACAATTATTATATTTACGTTATAGGTATTATTGTAAATGCCAGTCCCAACGGCAACAGATTGGCATCCCTCACAGGCATTGGCTGTTATACAATAACCACTTGTTATAAGATTACCTTGCCAAGTTATACGATTGTTACTTGTAATCTGATTATAAAATTCAGACATGTAAGTGAAATTGATGATCTCCTCAGGATCAATTATCTCTGTTATAGGGGTAAATTCAGTTATCCTATTCCCGTATAACTCTCTATTAGCTAAATCACAATGCTCTCCAGAATCATATGGATACGTAAGAGTCCCATCTGAAACACCTCCAGTTGTGCCTAATAAAACGTTGTACTCATATTGTTGACCCTTTGTAACTATCTGTCCACCTATTCTTATAAATTCTATCTTCTTATGATATATATCAAGATAAGATCCGTCAAAACTATGTTGGTATGTATCTCCATCAATATATATATCTACAGGATTAGGACACATGCTCTTGTCTATATTAATACGGTAGTGGATCTTACCGGAAGAAGAAGTCCTGCGCCTAAACATACCCCCTCCTTATCTGAGGGTTAAAATACCCCCCCCCATGTATTTAACTTTTTTATTCATAATATGTTATGTTTTAATTATATCGCAAATATAATAAAATTAATGAGAAGGCCGTGAGGGGACGATGGATGGATTTGATGGGGATATGGGGATATGAGGGATATGTTGGGATGCGCATCACATGTAGAGGTATGCGGGATTGCGGGGATATGAGGGATATGCGGGATATGCGGGATATGAGGGATATGCGGGATATGAGGGATATGCGGGATATGCGGGATATGAGGGATATGCGGGATATGCGGGATATGAGGGATATGCGGGACGGACCACCTCCCCGAAATCGGGCCGTGGGGTCTGCCGTTTTTTGGACCGCCCCCCCCAATCCACGAAGGGCGGAAAAAAGGAACGGCAAACGACCAGCCAACCAAAAAGGAATGCTTATTTTCAATTTAAATTGTTGATTATCAATGATATAAACCAATATTTTAATATACATTTACATTTGATTAGTTTTATTATATATAATCGTTGAATTTTTATTGTAAAGTATTTGTTTGAAAATAAAATATGTATTATATTTGCAATGTGAGATAACAATATTAACAAACGAGGCGTGCTAGATGCCTATACAAGTCCCTAGGGCAAGGGCAAATCTAATGACAAGTAAAGGTCTTAACAAAGTACAAAACGAGGTAAAAAAAGCAAGTGAGAAAACATTGACAGGTGCCATCAAAGCATGGTGTCAGCTGTTTAAATCTAGCAAAGAGGTTAACGAAATACTCAAGGATAATGATATTAAAGTAGATAAGGCTATAGTTCCCGCTTTGGTTGCTTTAGCCAAAGACAAAGAAGTAGTAATACAACTTTGTAAAGAAATACTACCACGTGTAAATAACACGTTCTGCTCCTACAAAGAAGTAGAACGTGAATACTATGATAAAAACGATAAGGATAAAAACAAGAAGCTTAAAATGAACGAAATAGAGAATATAGCAATACTCGGTTCGTCTCATAAACGCTTTGGATACAACGAGCCTATAGAGTTTGATTTTGGCATATATTATGAAACGTTTAATGGCACCGACAAACGTATTGTAAAATGCGCCGTCCCAATAAAGCGGTATACGTTTAATCTCATTGCTAAGTGCGTTACATATTATTTGACGCACCCTAAAAATGACAGATAGCAAACGATTTGCCCCCTATTTAATCACATAGGGGGCGTTATGGTGGCAAAACCTATACGTCCTCGTCGTGCCACTGGTATCGCTAAATAGGTGAGATATTTGATATTTTGGTATAAGCATATTATAGGCTGTTAGGGTATCGAGAGCCTGTAGTAGATGGGCCGCAGCTTAACAATGTGGTTTAAGTACTATTCTAGTCCAGACTAGTGCTATTATCTTTTGGTTTATATCAATTCGGTAAGTACGCTAGGTCAACCTAGTAGGCCGTGTAAAACACGGGGTATATTGGTGTATATACGCATGTATAGGGCGTATGTTAGTGCGTTGTGAGAGTAACACGCATTGAGTGTATTACGGTGTTATTTCCGTGCTAATGTATCAATACGACGTATGTTAGGGTAACTTAAATACCTAATATGCGTACGGATAGCAAATAACAGCCCTTACAAGGGTATTTCGTGCGGTTAAATTGACGTACTTAATACGCCTTGTCGGTACGTATCACGGGCAACGTATGTACGTATTTGGCTTCGTTCGTTCGGGGCAAAGGGACAATCCAATGGAGACGGGCGGGTGTGGTGTGTCCGGCTGGTTATATCGATAACGCCGGCCTTGTGCCTTCATAGCCGTGCCTTATTCTTATTGGTGTAATTAAATAAATATATTATGCACAAAAAGAAATTTGATAATTTGAATAGGAAATTATCTATTCAAAAAGAAAAGGCTTTAGAAACTGCAAGAAAGTCTCAAATTGACTTTTATATTGAGCTTACCAAAGAGCTATACAAGTCTAATAAATTAGATTGTAGTAGGGAATCTGATAAATGTAGGCGGAAACGTGTTAGTTACATGGCAAACAAATTACGGCAATAGATCGTTTGTTTTTATTTGATTTAAAGTTTGTGCCCTTTCGTACTGTAGTGATATAGGACGGAAGGGCTTTTTTGTGCCTATATTTTACAAAATGATAGCATATGTATATATTTTGCTTACACATAAAAGTGTTGAGGCGGCAAATTTTAAGCATTGATTGAAAATGTGTAAGTAAAATGCTTTATTTAGCATTATTTTGTATACATATATATCCATGCGGACGGGTATATTGTGCCCTTATGTATGGTTTTGCGCTTGAATCGATCCTAAAAGGTATATAATAGGCGGTACTTATTGTATATTTTTTATCTATATCTAGGCTTGTCTTTCTTTAGAGGTAGCTCTAGGGGTTGATATATATTATGTTGTTGATACTCAATTATTTGTATTATTTGGTTATTGTTTTTAAATTACGGTTACTTATTGTATATTTTTATGGGTGTATTTATATATTTGGTGCTTACCTTGTTTTGTGGGTATATGGCGTTTGAGTTGGGGCGGTATGTTATAGCTACGGGCGACGCCATGCCTATAATCATAGTTTCTTTATTGGTTTTATTATCAATACATTGTATTAGGCAAGTATATAAGGCAATCAAGAACAAAGACCTCGATATCCTAGACTGAATCGGCGTTCCACGTGGAACAATCGGGAGGAAGGTCTCGGGTTTTATGCTGGGAGTTGGTGGGGTTGGTTTGTTTTGCGGGAGGGGACACCTCCAAATAAGGGAAATCAAGGGAAATCAAGGGAAATCAAGGGAAATCAAGGGAAATCAAGGGAAATCAAGGGAAATCAAGGGAAATCAAAGGGAAATCAAGAGGTGTCAAGGGAAATCAAGGGAGATCAAGAGGAGTCAAGGGAAATCAAATCAAGGGAAATCAAGAGGAGTCAAGGGGATCAATGTGAACCGAGGAAAAACGAGATGAAATAAGGGGTCCCGGAAACAATAGGGAAGGGGAACAAGGGTATCTTTATAGTAAGGGAATCTTATGTGTATGAAGGTATGTCTATGTATGGGTGTGTGTGTTTCTTTGGGTGATAGAGGGAGTGTAGGAAGCCAAGGGGAACGGGCGGCGGCGATGGCGTGGGGCCGGCCCCGCTGGTCGTCCGCTGTCGTCCTCCTTGGCGATGGTATGATTATAACTAAAAGAATATAGATATGAAATTAGGTAAAGAGATTCCGTATGTTACGTAAAAAATGAGAGAATTATCCTCTACGTATGATCTGGTGAAATACGTAGAGGATGTGCGTGAATCAGGTAATTATAAGGTATTGAAGAATAGGGTAGCTTCCGATCTCATTAGGGCTGCTTGTGGCTCAACCTACTTATGTGGGTTGTATGATAAATATGGGTGTGACGATTCTCACATAACTACACTAGCATTAAGATGTATGAAAGACGTGGGAATTGTTGTTGAGTAGTGGAGTAAAACCAAGGGAAACGGGCGGAGGCGATGGCGTTGGGTTAGCCCCGCTGGTCGTCCGTTCCCTGTTCTCCTTTGGCGGTAGTGTAATATTAAAAATCTGATAGTGATATGACGAAAGAGGAAGCGAAAGAAAGGTTCGGTGACAATATAATAAACAAACTATTGTCGCTTGGTGCTGAACCGACAAACGTATGCAGGAATGACGATATTGTGGAATGGTGCAGTGATGGATGTATAAAAGTGGGCGATATTGAAGTATGGGCTTACTATTACTTTTATGAAGGAGAGAACCCTGATTTATGTAATTGGGAGGATCGTATGGAGATAGAGGTAGAGGAATGTTGGATTTAAAATCGGTTGATATGAGATTCATTTATTTAATGGAGCTTAGAGGAAAGGATATATGCGTAGGCGACAAAAAGTGCAAGAGGGTAAAAATATATGTAGGCAGGCCGTTGGCGGATACGCCTAAAACCTATAAACAAATAGGTGGATTTGTAGCAAAAGAACTATCCAACGCTTATAACAGCGGTTGTGTTTCCATCTATGAAGCAAAGGATAAAACGCTCAGATATTCGGTTTATCGAGATGGTTGTTTTTATCCTTATTACGGGAAATTAGAGGTGGTAGAATAATACCAAAGGGAACGGGCGGCTGTGTCACGGCGTGGCAGGCTACGGGTGTCTACCGCCGTTCTTTTTGGAGTGGTAATATAAAATACTAATAGTATGGACGAGATTATGAAATTACAAGATGAAGCGCTGCTTTATCTGCGTGATAATATTACAAAGGATGAGGCGTATTATATCCTTACGACCGATAAGGAGATGCTAGCGATTCTTATAGCTGATAAGAAGGACGGGAGCAAACGTATCAAGATTCTTGATGTGGAATATACTATAGAGAAGGATGATATGTTATTTCTATTCGATACTGATGGGGTGATAGATGAGTGTCTTTTGGTTGCCAGCTACATAGGGGTAAATATGTATTTTCGCAGGCAAGATGTCAACGCTATTTTGAATAACATCAATAGAGAGAAAGTTATGAAATATCCTTACATAGCTATTCAGTTAGATAATATACAGACTGTAGAAAAGCGTAGGGTTGTTTTTGAGATCACCGGACATAGGATGGATGATGACAAAGAGAGAATAGATTTTATGTTTGTTTATTTTATGGCAAGATTATGCGTGTAAGAAGAACTGTAAAAGAGAAGGATGTTATAAAGATATTGGTATTTGGATGTGATAGGAGGCTTATTAAATCAGCAATGGATTCTGGGTTTAGAAGCATGTCGGCGGTATTATCTTACGCTAATTGTATGGCGGGGGATAAACCTGTGAATCATATTCGGATATCAAATGAGGGTCGTGGATGGTGTGGCTCATATACCTTATATGGGAAGGAAATAGATTAGTCGGATAGTGAATAACAAAGGAGGTGCATATGAATAATATTATAACAAATGCCAATGGCGTGAAAGTAAAAGTAAGAGTATATGATTTTGGCGATGAAGTGGCTGATAGATATACCATAGTATATGTAAATAAAAATATAAAGGATGGTTATGGGGTGGTGTATTATCCTATTTTCTCATGTAGTGAGGATCCATTCCATCCATTAGGAGTGGGGATGTATGCGGGAGATTATTATCCGCATAGAAGTCATATGTACAATTTTGGTAAAAGAGTGAAGGATATAGATTCACTGCCAAAGAAAGTGATTGAATTTATAAAATATATTACACAATGAACGAAATAACTTACAACAATTACGATTTGGTTGCTTTCGAGCAGAATGGAGAAGTGGTAGTAGCCGTAACATTCTACAGGTATTACAAGAAGAAAGCTAAGGGCGAGGTTAATTATAGATGGAGAACCAGATGCCCGGAGCTGGTGGATAAGATCGTAAGACACCATACCAAGGTATTTACCGGTCAACTTATCCAGTTAGCGAAGGCGTATGGGGAGAAAAAGGTTATAAAATATCAAAAGGAGGAGGAAGAGGTATGTCAAGATACGATAGAGACGCAATAGAAATATATATACTGGATCATATAGATACAGATAATTATGGGAAGCAGTTTAAATATGATAGGGAATATCTATCTTTTATGCTTAGTGTGTTCAAGGATGAGTATAAAGAACATATCAAAAGGGATGGGATTAAGAAAGCTTTTGAGGATTATATAATGAGCGTTCCATCCATATTTAGGATTCATATAGCGAATTGCGACATTAGATATTTATTACGTTCATGGGGCGTGGAGTTCGATGAGGATGATGATGAGATATACATCTTGTATAAGAGGATCATAAGAGAGGTCTTTTTTAAGATGTGTGAGGATATGAAAGTTTGTTAATGTTGAACCAAGCCTTGGCGGGGCGGAAGGAATACCATGATCGTACGTGTGCGGATATGGTCCGGGGTCGGTTCCCGGCGCCTTGGCATAATTTAAATATAAATGATATGGGAGATAATATTTTAAGAAAAGCGGCTGAGGAGTTAAAGAAGGCCGGTTGCAGGGTTTTCGCATGGCAGGATGATACTTATAACAGGGGTTGGAGCAAGGGTGATTACATAATGTTATATTACGCCTTCCCTGATTCGCCTAACATCGGGTATCTGAGTCATGGGGAATATGGGATGAGCGTAGCGTATAGTAGAGCTTATATACCGAGCTGTGGAAGTGGATCGGGATGCTGTGTCAAGGAGGAAGCTGCGTTTGACCTTGAGACGGCGTTAGACGTGCTGAACGGGCCGTTACCTAGGTGGTGTAGGTCTTATGGGGTTTATCCAAAGCAGTACGATAATATTGATAAATGGTATAATAGCGATAATCATAACAAAAAATTATTTAAGGAGATTTGATATGGAGGTAAAAGATTGGGAAAATCTGGTTTTGAATACAGAAGTAGGATCACATTGTTTTGTTACGCTGATTGATAATAATGACATCAGTAGAGGTTACGCGCAGATCAGACGCGCGGAACATTTCGGGTATAACATCTGCTTCACCCGGTTATATGGGAATAAGTTTTATTTCGAAAAAATAAAAGAAGGTCGTACACAACAATATATCAATAGGAGGAAATGATATGGTGATAGAGTTTGATTTTGAGATATACAAAAACGGAGATTATGATAAGGTATATCTCCGCAACGGGAAAGAGGCAAGAGTATTATGTGATAATGGGAAGGGCGATCGCCCTATAGTCGTGATGGTTGAGAATGATAACGCGGATGATTATATTATTCTACGTTATAACGAAACTGGCAGGAGGAATATCAATAGTCAATCGAGTCTTGATCTTATGTTATCGGTAAAAGAACGGGAGCCAGAGTTGTGGGTTGTTGTTATATCTTACATAGATAATAAGGATAAGAGGCAAAAGATGGTCTTGCCTAATTTTTTCTCAAAGAATATAAGAGGGAATATATATCTTCAAGGAAGCTCTAAATCAAGTGTATCATATTATGTTGATAAGTTAGAAGAAGATGGGTGCTTCGATGAACTATGCGAGAAGATAAGGGTAAAGAGAGATCGTATTTATAACATGGAAATAATATCACTATCAGATGACGAGGCGACAGTTTAATCAGTTGATAAATGAGCTAGACGGCAAAAGCCCGTTTATCGTATTACATAGGGATGCCGTTGCGCCTAAATACGTGGGCGTGGAGGTGTCGAAGGATGGGATGGTATACAGATATGCGATAATAGGGATAAACGATGAGTATAAGGCTAAAAAAGCCCTTATTTCGAAAATATTAGGCATAGCTAGTTACCTAAATGGCAATAAGCCCTTAAAAAAGGGTTAATTAGATGTATTTATGACCTGCGGCATCATATACGATATAATGCCATAAATGACGTTGTACAGAGGATATGTATGATAATATGATAGATAACGCATTCGTGTCTTGATATCATAATATTATGCCATTATATCCTCTTTTTGTATAAAAAAGATAACAAATGATACAAACATCTTGAATATGGATGAAATTAAGATAGGAGCTGAAATTGTATTTAATATAACCGGCAACCATAATATAGGATATGCCAAAGGGGAAAAGTATATCGGGACGGTGTTAAGCGAGGATCACCGATCACGTCTTTATGTACGGACAATAGGAATGCCTAGGGCTTGTATTGATGAGCGGGATGTAGAGTGGGTTATTGATCCAGATGGGGATTTTGATATGGATGAGGCGATCCCGAATCCTGTGGCAAGGGAGTTGTATAAGTTGATGGGTAGGTACGTTTATACGTTCGGTAGGTCTCATGAAAGTATCAATGGCTATATCGTGTACGAGTGTATGATGATGGACAGGGATTTAAGATATAATGTTATGTATGCGTTGCATGATCATGGATTTGAGATACGGCATATTGGTAGTTATTCTTGGTGGATGACCAATGAGAGGCTGATGTTCGAGGTAACATACGCGGAGGGGGATATTCATATAATTGTTCATGAGTGTATGGAAGATTATGTGGATAATGTGAAATTCGGGGAGGAGTTTTATAAAAACAAGGGAACGTGATAAGATACTTACTTGTGATGGCGATGATAATATTGACACCACCAAAAGGGAACGGAGGCATGCCCCTCGCCCCGAAGCCGGCAGTGGTCGAGGCACGGGTATGGGATAAGCTGGCGGCCGCCCTATCTTTCGTGGAGTCAAGGGATGACGATCGGGCGTACAACGCCACTTCAGGGGCGTTAGGGAGGTGGCAGATGAAAAAGGTGTATGTAGATGAGGTTAATAGGATATTGTGTCTTAAACGGGAGAAAAAGCGGTATAGATACGATGATAGGACAAATCCTGTCAAGGCTAGGGAAATGTTCGAGATATATCAATCTCATCATAATCCTAAAAAGGATATAGATCGGGCTATAAGATTGCATAGGGGGCTACATTCCCCTAAATATGTCAAGGAGGTTAAGAACAAATTGAGAGAATAAAAATATAGGAGGATTAACATGGACGAGGATAAAGTGATACGACCAATGGATTTTGTTAGGCTTACGAGTATTGACAAATCAAAGGTGATTAAGGATACTGAGAACCATATAGGGCTGGTCAAGGAGGTCAGTCGGGACGGGAGAATGAGTATAATATGGATAGGTGAAACTTACAGTCAGTTGGCGTGGTTCAAATCGAGCGAGTTGGAGGTGGTGGATAACCTTGTGAGCATCCTGACATGCGGGCTGGCTAACTTTCGAGGAGACGGAAAAGAGAGCGCGGATAAATTTTATTCGATTGGCTAGAAATAAGGACAATTAATTAGAGGAGAAAATCATATGGATCGTGAGACATTAGTAAATATCGTTTATAGCGGTAAAGTAAGATTTATACCAGTAAGAAGATGTTCATTATGTGATGAATATATAGGATATAAATTCGTTAGGATGTGCGATGGGAGTATGATTCCAGTATTTTCTAGTGGATGTGGGTGTTGTGGAGTTAATAATGGACAATTGTTTGAGAGGACATGGGATGAGTTGCTTGATATTATCAATAATCAAAACAAGCCTATGGATAAGAGGACAGAAGTGGATGAATTATATTAAATGAATTAACATAATAAAATGGCTATAAAATCTTATAAGGGATTCGACAAGAATCTTAGATGCAGAGGCTTCCAATACAAAATTGGAGGGATATATGAGATGGATGGAAAGATCAAGATGTGTAACAGAGGCTTTCACGCTTGCGAAAGCCCGTTTGATGTTTTTGATTACTATACTATGATAGATTCTAGGTTTTGCGAAGTAGAGCAAGACGGGAATATATCCAAGTGGGATAGAGGGACAAAAATTTGCTCATCGAAGATTAAAATAAAAGCAGAGTTAAAATTGGCTGACATGATCAATCTTGGAGTTGAGTGGCTAAAAGAGATCACATCACCTGAAAAAATAAAAACGAGCATAAAGGATAATTTATCCGGCAACAATGCCCAGATCGGCTCATCTGGCGACGGAGCCCAGATTGGTTCGTCTGGCAACAATGCCAAGATCGGCTCGTCTGGCTACGGAGCCAAGATTGGCTCGTCTGGCGACGGAGCCCAGATTGGTTCGTCTGGCAACAATGCCAAGATCGGCTCGTCTGGCTACGGAGCCAAGATTGGCTCGTCTGGCTACGGAGCCCAGATTGGTTCGTCCGGCTACGATGCCCGGATCGGTTCGTCTGGCAACAATGCCAAGATCGGCTCGTCTGGCTACGGAGCCCAGATTGGTTCGTCCGGCTACGATGCCCAGATTGGTTCGTCCGGCAACAATGCCCAGATCGGTTCGTCTGGCAACAATGCCAAGATCGGCTCATCTGGCGACGGAGCCCAGATTGGTTCGTCCGGCTACGATGCCCAGATCGGTTCGTCTGGCGACGGAGCCCAGATTGGTTCGTCTGGCTACGGAGCCAAGATTAGTTCGTCCGGCTACGGTGCCAAGATTGACAGCACTGGCGAAGACTGTGTCATCATGTGCGCAGGTATTAACTCAGTGGCAAAAGCCTCAAAAGGATCATGGGTAACACTATCCGAATGGTCTTATTCTGAGGAAAAACAAAGATATATTCCCATTTGTGTAAAAACGGAATTTGTTGATGGAGAAAAGATAAAAGCAGATACATATTACAGTCTGAAAGGGGAAGTTTTTGTGGAATGGATCAATGATTAAGAGGAGGTGTTATATATGAAATGGATGGTAATAAAAGGGGTTAGATATCCTAGTTCCGTGATATCAGCATTTGCGGCATATAATATGGATAACCCCTTCTTGAAGGTCAGGATAAGAAACAAGTATCATATAGTGCCTTTTGATGATGTTAATAAGATGGCTAATCAGATGGTATATTTAATGGACAACTATCCTGATTTCGTTCAGATAGGGAGATGGTGGATATCCAAGAAACATGTGATGTCATGGACGCCCAAGGGAGAGACCGTGGACGGATCGGGCTGGGTTATATCCTTCACCCTGTCCTTTGGTTTGGATAATGGGACTCAAATTAAGTTTGATAAAGAAGATGAGTACTTAAATGAGATAGATAGGCTAAACGAGTTGTTTAATGTAATATTATGATATGAAAAGCAAGAAAGATTATATAAGCATGCTTAACGCTCTTGGTAGTTCTTTGTCTAGGGAAGAATGGATGATAGGAGGCAAAGATAGATATACAGGTAGGGATAATTATGGAGTTATGTTGAAAAGATATGATCCTATAGCTTTTGAGGTAGGATATAGAGAATGGAAGAAACAATGAGTAATACTTGAATCGGGATTGTGGCGGTTCGTGAGAATAGCTACAATCATATCTCTAAACGTGAACATAAGGAGGTACGTATGTCATTCGATTGACATTAGGGATCTAATTATATTAAAAGAGGAGGGATTTTGAAAAAAATTGTATTAAAACTGTATGAGTTTGATGAGTTACCAAAAGACTCACAAGAAAGGATCGTAGAGTGTGAGCGTTGGAATGTAATGAAGCAATGTATGGATGCTTATGACATAGACTATAAAAAGTCAATGGAAGCCTTTGAAGATCTGACAGATACTAAGGTTTATGATTGGGAAGTTGGATACGAGAGATATGATTTTAGTTATGAGTTTAAATACGAAGATCCTATTTATGAACATCCTACAGATTATCATCGTGATATATTCCCTGAGAATCTATGTGGCAAATTACTGTTCAGATATATCAACAACAATATTATGCCATATATTATCAAGGGCAAGTATTTCTCCACGTCAGGTAAATATATTGATGGGAAATACAAATACAAGCACAAGTATAGTAGGGTGATGTTTGACTATGGAGATAATCGCCCATTGACAGGGATGTGTTATGATTATTATCTCCTGAAACCTATAATTGATTATTACAATGCATGGTGTACTTATCCGGAGGGTTTTTCTTTAGAGGATCTGATGAGACAATGTTATGATAATTTCTTCATGTTATGGCATAAAGAATATGAATATTGGGTTGATAACGAAGACGCTATACGTGAAGAGCTTCATCATAATCAGTACGAAGATCAACTTTATTATGAGAATGGGGATGTGTATGTTGAACCATTAAATGAAATAGTATGAAAGTAATATGTACAAGGTGTGGCGGAACAAACATTGCTTGTGAAGCGATCGTAAATCCAAACACAGGGAAAATAATAGATTATCTTGATGAATCTTTTATGCATGCTAATTGTGGGGATTGCAAGGAAGAGGTAGTGATAACGGATGTAGATAGAGTCAAGAAAGATATTGATTCTATGTTTTTCGAGTTCGTTAAAAAGAATGGGAAAGAACCTGAATACGTAGAATGTCAGATCGTATGGAAAGACACAGGGGATGATCAAAGAACGACAATAAAATTATCATTAAGCATCAATGATGATGATAATGATAATGTTTTCTATTACTGTAATGGGATAGAATCACTTAAGTCACTTGTGGAATATGGAGTAGGAGAGTTTATTGTAATAGATTGTTGGAGTTTTTTTAGTATTGATAATTTGTAAATTGATGAGATTATGAATATAGAGGTAAGGCAGGAACCAATCAACATCGCTCAGCCGCCTATACTTATGGCGGCTTATGAGATCGAATGGTTATTCACTCTTTGATATGTTTAATAATAAAACTAAGCAAAAATGAATAAGCAGGAATTAATAAAAGAAATAATACATCTTTATTCAGAGTTGGAGAAAAAAGGAGAAGAGCTTGCTGCTATTTGCGAAAAAGAAATTGAACCATTAATCGATTCAAAGAAATATCAAGAAGCAAAGAAGTATGTGTATTCTTTCTATAAAGATTGCGTCGATAAAAATGGTGATAGTATAGCAATAGAGAAAGATATGATTTTGTCTAGATTAAATCACTTGATCAATAGTTAACACTCAAAACTTAATAGATATGAACAACTCTATGGTCGCTCATTTGTGGGCAAACGAAAAGAAAGAATCCGCAAGAGGTAATAAGTTTTTCTTTGAAGGTAAAAGTATTTACTCTTATGGTTATCACTTTGAGATTGGAAGAATCGTAAGGAATAAGCGTGGGGAAAAGGCGTATTTGGTTAACGATGAGTATTATTCTATTTTTACTTCTATACATCTAAGATGTATTTATAATGCGATACCAACTGGATCAAAGGTATTTCCTGTTGGATATAACATGTCTGATGACGGCAGCATGGCTTTTATCACCAGTCAATTGGAGTTTATCAAAAAAAGATATTGAGAAATATAAGAAGGTCAGAACGAGTCTATCTTATAGGAATGTTTGGGGAGTCTTTAGAAATATGATGAATTATATTGAATTCTTTAATATGGGGACTCCCAAGAGCCTTCTTAAAAAGAGTGCAAATGATTGGCTCGGAACTGAGCATGAATTATCATGGAAGTCTGATAAAGAAAAATGCGAATATGTCCGTGAATTGAAACATGTGTTTGAGGTATTGCTAAATCATCAAGCGTTAGAAACTTTAGGAACGACCAATGTGATAGTAGATGAGATTTGTGGTGAAGGAACGTGGGCTGAGTATGCGACCAGATGTCAGAGATGGAAAGACAGTCAGGCGAAAAAAGAGGCTTTAATTTTTGAAAAAAGAAGAAAAGAAAAAGAAGATCGCAAGAAAAAATTTGAAGAACAGATCGAGATGTGGAAGTCTGGCAAGATTCTGGAATTATATCTACATTACTATTTGGAGGATGACCAGCCTAACGTATGGCTTCGCATTAAGAATGGTATAATTGAGACTAGCAAGAATATCAAGATAGAACGAGCTGAAGCTGAGAGACTTTGGAAATTGATAAAGTTCTTCCATAATGGCGGTAAATTTCAACACGATATGGTATTGGATACAACCGGTCACAAATGGAAGATCAATAGCTATAAGAATGATATATTGGTTGCTGGATGTCACAGGATAGCGTATAGCGAGATGAAAGGTATTGCGAGACAATTAGGATGGGATTAAACAGCTATCAAGTAACATTTGAGAGCTATGGCGATCACTATCAGATTTACGGGAGAGACATCCAAGATGTCATGGGCGGCGTTACCGGTGGAGCCGGCGTGTATGGGTAAGGTGGGCGAGGGAACGAGGCGTCCGCTCATGTTCGTTGGATTGGCTGAACAGATAAAGCTACAATGTAGTGATATAATTAAAGTGAAAATAACAATATAAATACATGTAAAATTATGGGAAAGAAAATGATAACAATACCATTTGATTTAGAGTTGGCAAAGAAAATCAACAATGGTGAGCGCAATGGAATGATTGTAACGGATGGCGATAATTACAGAGTAGAGTTTGTGTATCATAGGGAAGAGTCTTTCCCAATCCTAGGAGTTATCCATACTGATCACGGCATAATATCAGATTGGTTCTCAAATAATGGATTCGGAGGAAAGAATTATAGACTTAAGCTTAAAGTTCCAGAATATACCACATTCAAGGACGGAGATGTATTGAGTAATGAACAGGGTGATTACCTGTTTATATTAAATACGAACGGAGAATATCTTACATCTTTTCATGCATCATGAAAAAAGGGGAGGGGAGTCGTGATTCCTAGAAAAGCACATGCTGATTGTAATAATATTGAAAAATACAGACTTGCTACTGAGGATGAAAGGCAAAAGTTTATTGATGCTCTTAAAACAAGCAAAGAGCCTAAAGCCAAAATGTGTTTGAAACAATTCTTTAATTGTTTCAATATAGATGCCAGCCAATGTCTAAACGGAGAGGTTGAGGTAGATGAGACTTATATAGGGGGATTGAATAAGAATAGGCATAGTAGTAAGAAGGTAAGAAACGCAAGAGGCAGGAGTTGTAAGGACAAGGTTCCGGTATTTGGTATGCTGCAACGAGAAGGTTTTGTTATAGCTAAGGTTGTTAACGATACGAAAGCCGGAACCTTGATCCCGATCATCAATGATGTTGTATGTCCGGGATCTACAATCTTCTCCTTTACAAGGGTTATACTGTAAGATTGTATATAGTTACCTACCAATAATCCCGAAAGAAGAGAAGCAGAACACCGTCAAAATAGAAATTTCGACAAAATGAAAATAGTCGGAAATGTTTCTACTTTAGACGGTGCTTCTCAATGGGAGACAAATAGGATACAAACCTATATGAACAACCACAAGGGATAAACACCACTTTACAACCAAAACGAACATGGTAAGTAGTAATGTGATGCTTTTTACTCAAATCGTGTAGCAGCACGATTTTGAGGTCTAATCAAAGTCTCTGTTAGTTTGGCACTCTAACAGCGATTTTTATAACGGTAGAAGTAATATTTTATTATATATCATTTTTAGATAGATCATATATTTCCTTTCATCCATTCAAGTAAATTTTTATCAATATCATATGTTGCCCAAGCAGAATCTGTTATATTAATAACAACGACTTGCCCTTTTCCTTCAATAGCTTCCACTAATTCATCTCTAACCTTTTTTGAAGAATGAGATGTATTGATTATCCAAGCGCGAGCAAACAATTTTGCCCAATTAGGATATTTTTTCAATCTTTTGCTCAACTTTGTATAGTCAGTAGAGTCTTTTAATGTATATGTAACAAAATATGTACTCATTCTTTTGATGCTTTAAAGTAATATCCAACTATAAAACCAAGAGGACCTGATAATACTCCTGACACGGTGACAAGCATGTCTTTGTATTCATCAACCTTGAAACATTTTAAGAATTCAATTACAAATACTATAGCTATTACTATAAAAAAATGCACAAACATATATCATAGCAATTCGACTTCGTGTATTCTCTTTTGGGTCTGAACTTCCTTTTGAGCTTATTTCCGGTTTATCTGTTTCTGCCATATAGTTACGTTTATGTCCGCAAATATATAAAGAAATCGTAAAACCTCAACTCGTTTTATTGAAACAATGTGTATATAAATACTGTTTAAATTGAAAATTTAAATTCTTATATATATTGTAAAGGGAGTATAAATCTAATACCTCTTTGATAAAGCATCATATTATTTTCTATACAAATCATTGATAGTCATTGTTTTATTTTCAGAAGTGGAAATATGTGTTTTAGATGGTATTTGCTGTCCTTTACATTCTCGCTGTTCCGTTTTACATTCTTGTCGACTTTCAACTCTATTAGAATTTTTGTATTCATCTTGATTGCTTTTTCTGCAATACATGTTTCTCCACTCTTCCTCTTGAATGATTCTCTCCTTACGTTTTTCATCTGTCTCTCCTATACAAGCAATCATCAAAATTGCTAAGAAAGGACTGGTGAATATTGCTAATACAAACCAAAGCATAATATTTCTACCTCTTTTGGCTGCCATTTGAACAGGGATTATGCAAAGTAGAAGGTAGATAACTACTATCAATGCAAGAAAAAATGCTAAGTAATTATATACAATAAAAATTATGAGCTTAATAGATAAACTAGAAGACTTGGTGGCTAAGGTAGATACCGAATACCAAGAGAAGATGGAGGCGGTGATCCTGGAGATAGTCCCGGGATGCCGGAAGGGAACGTGCGCCATGCCGCCGAGTGTATGTGTACGGACAGGATGGGGAATATGATGGACATAGATCTTTATATACTACATGAAGAGAATAGGCCTTATAAATGCCCTTATCTAAAAGAACTGCTAGAAGATAGAATAGCCAGAGTAGCTAAGATGCATGAGGATAAAAGTTATACATACGATATAGATGATAATTATTGGTGCGCTACTTGTGGGTCTCATTCTCATAAAGAGGATTCCAAAACAGGATATTGTTGGCATTGCGATACAGACAATTGGATTAAAGAATATGGAGCAGATATTGAGGTATAATTATTAAGGTAATTATACCCTACTCTATATTATAATTGAAGTGTGAAGTTATTATATATAATTACCTAAAATATAATGATATGAAAATTCAAGTAGAATTAAATTTGGAAGATGTATTCGAGGAAGCTATGTACAACGAAGCGACGTTGAAAGAGGAGTTTACCAGCTCGGTCAGGTTAGCCGTAGTACGTGAGCTTAAAGAAAAGTTCAAGAATGAGTTGATAAGGGAAATATGTAATCCGATATCAGAGAAAATTGAGGAGATAGCGAGGGAATCAATGAGTGATCTCATCGAGAACGCCAGCGAGAAGAAATATAGATTCAGGATAGATTATATGGATGATGAGTTGACGGTAGATGAGTTTATAAGAGGTAGGATGAAGAAAGTTATAGACAGAGGCATTGAATCAATGATAGAATCAAGAGCTAAATCTTTTGTCGATGAGTTAAGGAAGAGGTATGACATGGCGTTCGCGACCTTTATCGTGGATAATATGAGGAAGCAAAATATGTTGAAGGATGAGAAGATAGCTGAGCTGTTAAAAGATAATCCAGATGAGAGGTAGGGAGGATGCCAAAGGAAGGCTGCGATCGGTGCTCATGACGCCGGCTGCTCCCGAAAAGATAAGGGTGTTGTCTCCATCGTGGTACAGGAAGGCGGCGGAATTTCAGGGCAAGCCGGAGTCGGAACGGCTGGTTTTTTTGTTCGTGGTGCTGTTGTACTGGGGGGGGGTGTAATTTGTGTATGGATATAAGCAAATATAACACAAAAGGGCTTAAAATATATGGAGGATAAATATGATTGATGAGAGGAAGGATAGTATTAACTATTAATAATGTTTATTTAATTTAATTCAAAAACAAAATGTCTACTTTTGTAGACACATAAAATTACATATATGAAAAAGAGTGAGTTTGTAAAGGTATTGGAGAAGATCATCGATATGGTTAAGACCGAAGATGATGGTTTCGAGTATGGTGGTAAAGTCATTTTCTATAAAGAAGATGATGATAACTATGAAATCTCGGTAAAGAACATTGAGATGGATCTTATGGTAGAAGCCAGTGCTATGGCTAGTATGAATGATAGGACTTTTGACTGCCTTATGAGTGAGGTTTATAAACAAAAGTTTACAAAGACTATAACGATGTCGGAGGATGAGGATGATGAAGACAATTGATAAGATGACCGATCAGGAGATATATGATCTTACTGACGAACAGGTAGAGAAATTGATCGTAACAAGATGTGCGGAGGAAGGTGTAAGGTTCATAGATGAGCCTCCAATCATGAAGACATATGACTATAAGCCTATTTCTCCATCACATTTCTTCTACTATTTAGAAGGTTTGAGTATAGCCGTTCTTGATCAGAATGATGCTATTAAAATAGCTACGTTCTTAAGTAAGTTTGATTTATACAAGACTGCATACGATTTCACTATATCCAATGATAAGATATATAATAAGTTGGATATAATCAATATCAAACATATTCCAATGTTTGACACGAAAGATGAGGAGACCTATAAGTCTATCAAGGATAAGAACGATGAGATCGAGAAGGAATATAAAGATCAGGTAGATAAATACAAGGAGAATACAAAAAAGATGTGTGAAATCCGTGCCGAGATATGGTCAAAAGTAATTAATGTAAGGCGCAAAATTGATCACATAAATCATCTTAGAACTCTTTTTGTAAAGGAATATCTTCCGTTGGTGGATCATGACACGAATACGGCTATGACGTTTTTCAAGAAAGCTTATGATGTGGATGATGATACGGAAAGATATATTCGTGAAGGGATAAAAGATTATCCGTTGTTTAATAATAATATAGATTAAGATGCACAATTGGTTTAAATGTACGGTTTCTTATGAGACCGATGCCGAGAACGGCATGAAGAAGAAGGTTAAGGAAGAATATTTAGTAGATGCTCTTTCTTATACCGAGTGTGAAGCTAGAATCATAGAGGAGATGAAACCGTTTATCTCCGGTGAGTTTAGTGTTGATATCAAACGATTCCGGATAGCGGAATTATTTGCCATGGATGGAGACCGGTTTTATAAGGTCACGGCTGATTATATTACGATGGACGAGAAATCGGGCAATGAGAAACGCAAGGCGTTTAACTACATCGTTCGGGCCAATGACCTTGATCATGCCAAAAAGAATTTCGAGGAAGGCATGAAAGGAACCATATCAGATTTCATTGTAACTTGTATCAAGGAAGAGAAGAAGCTGATGGATTTCTATGAGTTTGACGGTAAGATCAGGAACCTGGAGAAGCATGAGGATAGTAAGCAACAAGGCTAGCTACGAAACCATGTCATCCGTCGCCGAGAAGTTGATGGAGATAAGTAAGATGGAGGGTACGATTTATCGTATCCTCACATTATCTAATAAGACTTATCTGGCTTCCAAGTTAGGGTATAGTAGGTCCGGATTCTATAAAAAAATACAGAACAGGAATTTTAATATCCGAGAGCTGGCTCAGATATTCGATACGATCATCAACTTCAAAGATCAAGATTGGACTGAGGGTAAGATTAATAGGCTTAAAAGATATAGGGCTATGAGCCTTATGGAGTTCAATAAAAGTTATAAAAAGAAAAAGGCATGAGAGGTAGGATGTTGCCGTGTGAGAGATGCGGGAGGATGGTAGCCATAAGGAGCAAGGGGTTATGTCCAGCATGCAGAGCCAAGGAACTACCGCCAAAGGGGAGAACGGCGATACGGGCGAAGGCCAAGCCCCGGGGTAGGAGCCTAGCCGTGTTCTTTGGCGCCCACGTAGCTAAGTTAAGTATGATAAGAAGATCTGCTACCGGCGCATATATACCATGTCCTGGGGTAAGCAACATATGCCACTTATACCCTAAACGGAAATATAAATCGGTCGCCGAGGATAACGATAACATTATTTACTTGACGGATTATGAGCATACAAGATTCGATTATCTATTAGATACGATGGATTTCAGCCGGCTCTTGGACGAGTTTGGCAACGTATGGCTGTTGGCAGCCAGAAGGATGAGGGATCTCGCACCTAAAGTCGAGGAGGATGGTAAATTAAAAACCAGATTATTATCATGGATAGAAGAAAACAAAGATTACTTTTAGACCTAGGATATAAGGCTATAAGTGACACAGTATATAGTTATGAGACGATCATGGAAGTCATAAGCGATCAAGAGCCGTTTGATGAGATGAAAGTTCGTTTATCCGAGAGACACAATGTGATTATTGCGGATGATGGGGAGGTGGAATGGTCGGCTTTAGGTAAGATAGCGGACGAGCATCGGTCATCATATTACTGGCGATCATCATTACCAGTATTAAGATCATATCATACAGATCCTAAATTTACCGCTTTCTTTGGCATATTAGACGTTTTATCAACGGTCCCAAAGAAAGATATGGTCGAGGAGGAAAAGCCTGTTGAAGAGCCTAAAAACGAGCCTAATGAGGAGATGGAGGTTGAGTATGATCTGGAGACAGAGCAACAGTATTATGCCGCTGAATGGATAAAGGATATCCCGACACCTGTGTTATATAGAATGACTGTAGCCGGCAAACGTGTATATTATGAGATGGATGTTGATGGGTATCCTATTATATACGATGGAGCTACTAACAATATCGCCAATGGGTATTGTGATACGTCCGGAGCCTTGGAGAAATGGAAGAATGAGATGAGGCTCAAGGGTAAGGATCCTGATGAGTACGCTAACTACAGGGCTGATCTGGGTACTATTATGCATTATCTATTTGGGTTGTATCTGACCGGGGTTAACATAAAGTTGATCCCGACATGGATAAGGAAGGCTGTCAAGGAGGCTAAGCTAAGGATAGACAAGTATAGGATGGAGCGGATATTAGTGGATAACATTGATGAACTGATAGAGGATCTAATATCATTCGCTATATTCTGCAAGGAAAGACATGTAAAACCTGTGTTGATTGAGAAGATGTTGAGGTCAAGGAGATTGAAAGTAGCTTCTTCGGTGGACGCAGTGGTGGAGATGGATAGCGAGCCGGAGATGGTGGAGATAGAGGTCAAGACAGGAGAGTTCTATAAGACGGGAGCCAAGGAAGGTCAACCTAAGACGGAGAAAAAGAAGATAAAAAGATGTAGGAGGATATTCGCTATATTGGACTTCAAATCAAACAGGAAAGGCAATTTCTATGACGAGTATGCTTTCCAACTTGAGTTATATAGAAGAATGATACTGGAGAACTATGGAAAGATATTGGAGATAGAGGAGATATATAACTTCGCTCCGGGTGATCCTACCGCAAAGACCAGCCAATATAAGTTGAAGAGACAGACTGACAACCCTATATTGAATATGGCTAAAAAAGAAAATCTTTTACAAAAGAAAAAAATTAAAACACTT
>OCAT01000036.1_pt1 | contig 138821 bp, 167 predicted proteins | sample 1538311 | NCBI WGS metagenome assembly OCAT01 (sample SAMEA2580287, study PRJEB22360) | human gut metagenome | biome: human gut; feature: human-associated habitat; material: faeces | place: Denmark | collected 2008/2010
TGGGTGAAGCCCGGCCTTTCAGGTGCCGTTCGATGACAGCCACACCGTCGAGGACTACGAGTTCCGCTTTGACCAGCCCGAGAGCCCGGTCATCCTCGACGCCAGCGGGGGCGGTCTGCTGACGGGCAAATGCTACTACCAGTGGAAGAACCAGCAGGCCATCCAGTTGACCAACGACCTCTTCGACAACGACAGCTTCTGCATGGCGGGCCTGCGCACCAGGACGCTGGGCATCTACGAGAAGGACACGGGCCGCAGCATCGTCTGCGATGTGGCCGGCTTCCCCTATACCCTCATCTGGTCGGCGCTGTCGAAGCCCCTGCGCTTCGTCTGTATCGAGCCGTGGAACTCGCTGCCTGCCTCGGTGAACGATCCGCAGGAGTGGGAGCAGCGTGCCGCTGCGGCCTGCCTCGCCCCCGGTGAGGAGTGGAGCACGACCCTCAGCACGACCTTCAACCGCTGAACTGCAAGCAAAAAGGGAGGCGCCCCGGCGGGGTGCCTCCCTCTTTTTGTGCGATAAAATTTACAGAGCCTGGATGGCGGTCTTGATGCGCTCAGCGGCCTCTTTGGTCTTCTCGGCGTCACCAAAGGCGGTCAGGCGGAAGTAGCCCTCACCGCACTCGCCGAAGCCCACGCCCGGGGTGCCGACGACGCCGCAGTTCTCCAGCAGCCAGTCGAAGAACTCCCAGCTCTTCATGCTGCCGGGGCAGCGCAGCCAGATGTAGGGGCTGTTCTTGCCGCCGCAGTACCACACGCCGCACTCGTCCAGAGCGTCGGCGATGACCTTGGCGTTCTTGCGGTAGTAGTCGAGGTTGTGCTGGATCTCAGCCATGCCGCTCTCGGTAAAGACGGCGGCAGCGCCGCGCTGCACGACATAAGGCACACCGTTGAACTTGGTGGTCTGGCGGCGCAGCCAGAGCTTGTTGATGTTCATGCCGTCACGTTCCAGATCTTTCGGCACGACGGTGTAGCCGCAGCGGGTGCCGGTGAAGCCTGCGATCTTGGAGAAGGAGCAGATCTCGATGGCGCACTCGCGGGCGCCATCGATCTCGAAGATGCTACGGGCCAGCTCGCCGTCGGAGATGAAGCACTCGTAAGCGGCGTCGTAGAGGATGATAGCGTTGTTCTTTTTGGCGTACTCCACCCATGCCTTGAGCTGGTCGCGGGTGTAGGCAGCGCCGGTGGGGTTGTTGGGGCTGCAGATGTAGATGATGTCAGCCTTCACGCTGTCGTCGGGCATCCCGAGGAAACCGTTCTCCTGACTGGTGCGGCCATAGATGATCTTGCGGCCATCGGTGACATTGTCGTCCACATAGGTGGGGTAGACGGGGTCCGGAACGAGGACGGTGTTGTCCACGTCGAACAGGCCCAGCACATTGGCAAGGTCGCTCTTTGCACCGTCGGAGATGAAGATCTCGTCCTCGTCCAGCTTGGTGCCGCGGCCTGCGTAGTAGCCCTGAATGGCCTGCTTGAGGAAGGGGTAGCCCTGCTCGGGGCCGTAGCCGTGGAAGCCTTCCTTGGTACCCATCTCGGTGACGGCGTCATGCATGGCGTCCACGACGCACTTGGCCAGCGGCTGGGTCACATCGCCGATGCCCAGACGGATGATCTCCTTCTCAGGGTGTGCCTCCTGATAGGCGGCGACCTTGTGGGCAATGTCCACGAAGAGGTAGCTGGCCTTCAGCTCATTGTAATGTTTGTTCATTTTCATGATACTTTCCCTCAATTCTTTCTTTATAAGTGGCTTGCCCTCTCAGGCCGCTCCGCGTCCGGCTCCCTCAGAGGGAAAGCCAAAAACATAACGGAGAGGGCAGGGATGCTTAAACTTCAGTGACGCCTTCGCATACGGTGACCGCGCTGCCGGTCATCAGCAGTTTTTTGCCCGGCAGCACCCGGATGATGAGCTCACCGCCGCGCAGCTGGACGTGGACGTCCTCCCCGGCGGGGCAGACGCCCAGCTCGGTCAGCGCCGCCACGGTGGCACAGGTGCCGGTGCCGCAGGCCCAGGTCTCGCCGCTGCCCCGCTCCCACACCCGCATTTTCAGGTGGGTGGAGTCCACCACCTGCACGAACTCGGTGTTGACCCGCTCCGGGAAGTTCGGGTGCTTCTCGAACGCCGGGCCGATGTCCTCGAGCTTCAGGCTGTCCACATCGTCCACGACGGTGACGCAGTGGGGGTTGCCCACGCTGATGCAGGTGACGCGCCAGGTCCTGTCCTCCACGGTGAGGGGGCAGTCCACCAGCGGGCCTTCGCCCATATTCACGGCGGGCAGAGCCGCCGCCATGGCGGAGTATCCGCCCATCTCCACCTGCCAGAGCTGGCGGCCCTTGCGGGTGATGGTCTTAGGGCCGCTGCCCGTGTCCACGACGAGCGTCTCTTTGGCGACGCCGTGGGTGTAGAGCCACTCGGCCACGCAGCGCACGCCGTTGCCGCACATCTGGGCCTCGCTGCCGTCGGCGTTGAAGATGCGCATCCGTCCGTCTGCGCCGGCCGTCACCGGGGCACAGATGCAGATGATGCCGTCCGCGCCGATGGAAAAGTGGCGGCGGGAAAGGTCCTGCGAAAGGGCTGCGATGTTTTCCGGCACACCGCTTTCGCGGCAGTCGAGATAGATATAATCGTTGGCACAGCCCTGCATTTTGGTGAATGAAAGCTTCATGTTGAAAACTCCTTTGGGGCTGCTGGTCAGTCCCCATAAACTTGCCACTCTATAATGATAAGAAAATAGCCCCCGTCTGTCAAGCAGAAAAGGGCTGGCAGAGAAATTTTGAACGGAATTTTTGCCCGGAAAACCATGCCGGATGCAAAACGGGGCTTGACAATAAGCATATCATGGGATATAAAGAAAGAGAGCGTTCTGCGCAGGGAGACAGTCTGCCCGCCAAAGGGGAGGAGGGAAAGGCTGCCATGGTCTGCGCAGCGTGAAGATGCGAAATTAAAGCAAAAGGAGACCGCTATCATGGATACGTTTGAGAAGATCCGCGCACTGCTGGCAGAACAGCTGGACATCGACCCCGCTAAGATCACGATGGACAGTGACATTATGGGCGATTTTGAGGCCGACAGCCTCGACATCGTGGATATGGTGATGACGCTGGAGGATGAGTTTGGCATCGAGGTGCCGGACGACGCCATCGAGAACCTGCGCACGGTGGGTGATGTGGTGAAGTTTGTGGACAGCCACAAGGGCTGAGCGACCAACAAGCAAAAAAGCCCCGCATCCGCGCCTCTGCACACGGCAGAGTAGGCGGCGGGGCTTTATATATGGGTTCGTGCGGAACGATGAGCGTTTGGCGCACGGCCTTGGGAGGATAAGATTAAAATGGCAAAAGACAACAAAAAGCTCGTACAGGCGATCACCAGTCAGGAGGAGAACTTCGCACAGTGGTATACCGACATCTGCGTCAAGGCAGAACTGGTCGAGTATTCCAGCGTGAAGGGTTTCATCATCCTGCGCCCCTATGGTCAGGCGATCTGGGAGCTCATCCAGAAGGATATGGATGCCCGCTTCAAGGCCACCGGCCATGAGAACGTGGCAATGCCCGTGCTGATCCCTGAGAGCCTGCTGCAGAAGGAAGGCGAGCTGGTCAATGGCTTCGCGCCGGAGGTGGCGTGGGTCACGATGGGCGGCTCCGACAAGCTGGAAGAGCGTCTGGCTGTCCGCCCCACCAGCGAGACCATGTTCTGCGACCACTGGTCCCGCGTGCTGCACAGCTACCGCGAGCTGCCCATGAAGTACAACCAGTGGTGCAGCGTCGTGCGCTGGGAGAAGACCACCCGTCCCTTCCTGCGCAGCCGCGAGTTCTGGTGGCAGGAGGGCCACACCATCCACGAGACTGCCGCCGAGGCTGAGGCTGAGACCCAGCAGCAGTTGAACTGCTACGCAGACGTCTGCGAGCAGGACCTGGCCATCCCTGTTGTCAAGGGCCGCAAGACCGATAAGGAGAAGTTCGCCGGTGCGGAGGCTACCTACACCATCGAGGCCATGATGAAGGACGGCAAGGCCCTGCAGAGCGGCACCAGCCACTACTTCGGCGATAAGTTCAGCAAGGCTTACGACGTGACCTTTACCGGCCGCGACAACCAGCTGCATCATCCGTTCCAGACCAGCTGGGGCGTTTCCACCCGTCTGGTGGGTGCTATCATCATGACCCACGGCGACGACGACGGCCTCATCCTGCCCCCGGCTGTCGCCCCCATCCAGGTCGTGGTGGTGCCTATCGCCGCCCACAAGCCCGGCGTCTCCGAGAAGGCTGCTGAGCTGGCCGAGAAGATCTCCAAGTACGCCCGCGTCAAGCTGGACGACAGCGACAACGCTCCCGGCTGGAAGTTCTCTCAGTGGGAGATGAAGGGCGTGCCTCTGCGCCTCGAGATCGGCCCCAAGGACCTGGAGAAGAACCAGTGCGTCCTCGTCCGCCGCGACACCCGCGAGAAGGTGTTCGTCTCTCTGGACGAGCTGGAGACCGCGATCCCGGCCCAGCTGGAGGCTCTGCGCAAGGACCTGTACGAGCGCGCTCTTGCCAACCGTGAGAAGCGCACCTGGGCTGCCACCACCATGGACGAGGTCAAGGAGCTGGCCAAGGCCAACACCGGCTACATCAAGACCATGTGGTGCGGCGACCTGGCCTGCGAGATGAAGATGAAGGAAGAGGTCGGCCTTTCCAGCCGCTGCATGCCCTTCGAGCAGGAGCACCTGAGCGATGTCTGCCCCTGCTGCGGCAAGCCCGCCAAGACCATGGTTTACTGGGGTATCGCATACTAAGCGAAACTTCTGCAAAACAACTGAGAGCAGCCGCTTTCCTCACGGGAGAGCGGCTGCTCTTTTGTGCGATCTGGCAATAATCTGGTAAAAATTTTGTAAAAGGGGTTGAAAAAATCGTCCAGCCGTAGTATGATGACGGGGCTGAAAAAGGCAAATACTTTACAGGAGGAAGCGAACACGATGTCCGGCGACCATTTAGACAACCCCAAACAACGCTCCTCCTGCGATGCGGGCAGTATGGATTGAATCTGCCGCGTCCTGAATGCATCTGCCCATGATACACCGCAGGAGTCTGACCAAAAGACGACGCGGTGTATTTTTATGCCCCAAAAGGGGAGGAGGAACCCAAGATGCAGCAGAAGAACTACCAGCAGGAAATACTCGCCCTCATCCACAGCGGCCTGCCGCAGGCAGAGCTGGCCGAAAAGCTCTCGGATTATCACGAGAACGACCTTGCCGACGCCCTCGCAGCCCTGACGCCCGACGAGCGCCAGAAGCTCTATGCCGTTCTGGGCGTGGATACCGTGGCCGAGATCTTCTCCTATCTGGACGACGCAGAACCTTACCTGAAAGAACTGCCCAGCGAGAAGGCCGCCAACGTCGTTTCCCACATGGACTCGGACGACGCCGTGGACGCTCTGGACGACCTCGAGGAAGAGGATAAAGCCAAGATCGTCGGCCAGCTGGACAAAGACTCCGCCGAAGATGTGAAGATGCTGCTCTCCTACGGCGAGGACGAGATCGGCAGCAGCATGACCACCAACTACATCTGCATCCGGAAGGACATGACCATCCGGCAGGCCATGAGTGAGCTGGTGAAGCAGGCGGGCGAGAACGACAACATCTCTACCCTCTACGTCGTGGACGAGAACGACAAGTTCTACGGCGCCATCGACCTGAAAGACCTCATCATCGCCCGTGCGGAGGACCGCCTCGAAAAGCTCATTGCCCGGTCCTACCCCTATGTGACCGACCACGAAAAGATCAGCGACTGCATCGACCGCATCGTAGACTACGCCGAGCGCTCTCTGCCTGTCCTGAACGATGCCGGCGAGCTGGTGGGCATCATCACCTCGGCAGATGTCGTCGAACTGGTCGATGACGAGATGGGCGACGATTACGCAAAGCTGGGCGGCCTGACCAGCGAAGAAGATTTGAACGAGGGCGTCTTCGAGAGTGTCAAGAAGCGCCTGCCCTGGCTGATCGCTCTGCTCTTCCTCGGGATGCTGGTGTCCTCGGTGGTGGGTGCCTTTGAGTCGGTGGTGGCTGTCCTGCCCATCGTCATCTGCTTCCAGTCCATGGTGCTGGATATGGCGGGCAATGTCGGCACCCAGTCGCTGGCCGTCACCATCCGCGTGCTGGTGGACGAGAACCTGACCACCTCCAAAAAGCTGCATCTGCTCTGGAAGGAGATGCGGGTGGGTCTGGTCAACGGTGCGCTTCTGGCCGTCATGGCGCTGGGCTTCCTCGGCTGCTATATCCACTTCTTCAAAGCCTATGCGTGGGGGCAGGCGTTCCTGCTCTCCGGCTGCGTCGGTGTTTCCCTCATCGTGGCGATGGTCATTTCCAGCCTGGTGGGTACGGTCATCCCCATGCTGTTCCATAAGATCCATATCGACCCCGCCGTGGCGTCCGGCCCGCTCATCACCACCATCAACGACCTCGTGGCCGTCGTGGTGTACTACGGTCTGGCCATGATCGTGCTCATTGATATGTTCCATCTGGGCTGATTTTTGAATAAGAGCAAAGGCTCCGGCACTGCCGGAGCCTTTTTGTGTCTTATCGATTCTCTATCCAGTACCGCTGGGTCAGCATCCCATCCGAGGAGTCAAACATCTCATCTTCCAGTACGCCGCCGTTAGACTGAATCGTCTTTGCCGAGGCGATGTTATAGTGGTCACAGCAGATGCGCACCTTGGAGATGCCGCGCTCCCTGGCCTTTTCGAGGGTCATGCAGAGCATCTGGCTGGCATAACCGTTCTTCCGCTCCGAGGGGCGGACGCTGTAGCCGATATGACCGCCGTAGGCCAGCAGATAGTCGTTGAGGTGGTGGCGCAGGTTGGTCATGCCGACAAGATGTTCCTGCTCGTCCAGAGCCAGATACTGGGTGGCCGGTACGAACCCGGCAGGCGTGGTGGCTGGGTCTTTCAGCCTGCGGATGTTAGCCAGCCACTGGCCAAAGTCGTCGTATTTGTCCAGCGCCGAAGTGCCGTCGAGTCGGGAGCTGATGGCAAGAAACTCTTCCCGGTAGGCCATGACCTGCTCCCGATCGCCCTCGTCCGGCTCCCGCAGATGGAGTTTCTGGGACGGCGTATGGCGAGCTGCGGCGCGGAAGTCCGGTGCTTTCATCAGGCCGTGGCGGTTGCAGTAGAAGTAGAGTACGCCCGCGCCGGTGATTTTGAAACGGCAGCTGGCGTCTCCCTCAGGGTAAAGTTTGACCAGCTGCAATTTGTCGCCGGTGAGGCAGGCAATGAAGGAAATGTAGTGGTCTTTGGTCATGGGGTGGTGGATGGTGACGAAAAGCTCATCTTCCACCCGCTCGAGCGTCAGCTGATGGTGTTCGTCGGCGTCGTCCGCCTCAGAGATGTCCAGCGGCGGCAGAGTGATGCCGCAGCAGCTCACGACAGCCTGGCCGGTGGCGTGGAGCACATTGCCGCACAGGGGGCAGACGTAGAGCTTGGAGCGAAGCAAGTTGGCAGAACGGTTCCGGTTGACGACGGGTTCGCCCTGCATCAGCTCGAGCACGCTGACGCCCAGAGCCGCCGCCAGCGGCTCCAGCAGGGAAATATCGGGCAGGCCGCGGGCTGTCTCCCACTTGGAGATGGCCTTTGCGCTGACGGCCAGCTTTTCGGCCAGCTCTGCCTGCGTCATGTGTTTGGCTTCCCGCAGCTGCCGGATGGCAGTGCCGGTAACGTAAGAATCCATAAAAACTCTCCTTTGTGATTGTTTCTCTCTGTCCAAAGGATACCATAACAAAAAGCTCCACACAACCTACGCTGCGTGGAGCTTTGTTATTTGAAATTACTCGGCTTCTTCGTCCTCGTCCAGCTCGATGCTGAACACGGCCTTTTTCAGCTTGCCGCAGCCCTGCGCTTTCAGGCCGGACTTGTAGGGTTCACCGGCCAGATAGAGGGCAAAGCGCCCCTCGCAGAGCATCCCGGCGATGCTGGTGCCGGCGGTGCCGACGGTCAGGTCGGCGGCCTCGTCGGCGGGCTTGGTGGGGGTCAGCTCACCCAGCGAAACTTCAAACAGCTCGCTGCCCTCAAGGTCGGTCTCGAGGGTCAGGTGATCGTCCCGGCGCTGGAAGAGCGCTTTGTCCGAGGTCTGCGGCGTGACGGTGCTCACCGTGACTACGGCCTTGTCGCCGTCGATGCGGGTCTTGCCGGCGGGCAGATTGTTGATGTCCCGGGCCATGACGAACTCGATGACAGCGTCGAGGTTGTCGCTCATGCCGAGGTAGTTGGGGAGATTGTTCAGGGTATCGTAAATCATAGGAGAAACCTCTTATTCTGCATCTTTGGGGTCGGTCATCAGCTCTTTGATGCTGGGGACGACGCCGCCCAGATTCTGCAAGTCCGAAGGAATGATGATCTTGGTGGCCTTGCCGTTGGCGACCTTGGCCAGCGCTTCCAGACTGCGCAGGGCCAGCACCTTATCGGTGGGCATGGCTTCGTTCAGCAGGCGGATGGCGTCGGCGTTGGCCTTCTGGACGGCGAGGATGGCTTGCGCCTCGCCCTCGGCCTCGAGGATGCGCTGCTGTTTGACGGCGTCGGCACGGAGGATGGCGGATTCCTTTTCGCCCTCGGCGGCAGTAATGGCGGCCTGCTTTTCACCGTCTGCTTTCAGGATGACGGCGCGCTTCTCGCGCTCTGCCTTCATCTGCTTTTCCATGGCCTCCTGGATCTCGCGCGGCGGGATGATGTTCTTGACCTCAACACGGTTGACCTTGATGCCCCACTTGTCGGTGGCTTCATCAAGGATAGCCGTGATCTTGCTGTTGATGGTGTCACGGCTGGTGAGGGTGTGGTCCAGCTCCATCTCGCCGATGATGTTGCGCAGGGTGGTGGCCGACAGGCTCTCGATGGCCGCGATGGGCTGGTTGACGCCGTAGGTGTAGAGCTTGGCGTCCATCACCTGGAAGAAGACCACGGTATCGATCTGCATGGTGACGTTATCACGGGTGATGACCGGCTGAGGGGGAAAGTCGGCGACCTGCTCTTTCAGGCTGACTTTCTTCGCCACCCGCTCGAGGAACGGAATCTTGACGTGGAGGCCGGCGCTCCATGTCTCGGAGTAGCTGCCCAGACGCTCCACGACGTAGACCATGGACTGCGGCACGATGACGATGTTGGTGACGACCACCAGCAGGATGACAAAGATGAGGATGAGGATAAGGAACAGCATGATAGGCATAGGGACGCTCCTTTCATATCAGTGAGCCGCCGGTGCGGCGGTCTCGGTGAGGACAGGCTCCACGATGAGCAGGGTGCTGTGGATCTCTGCCACCCGGCAGCTCTGGCCCGGGGTCAGGGTGTCGCCGGGGGTGGCGCAGCGGGCGTTCCAGTCCACGCCGTCCAGCCGGACACGGCCGGTGGCCTCGGCGGAGACAGGGGTGAGCGCGACGGCCTCCCGGCCCAAGGCACGGTCGCCGTTCGTTGCCGTGGGCGGCTTGCGCAGCCGGCTGCACAGGGGCTTGAGGGCCAGCAGGCAGAGGGCGCTGACCGCCACGAACACCACCGCCTGCACCCGGAAGGAGCCGGTGACCAGACAGCTCAGCAGGGCTGCGGCGCTGCCCACGGCAAACCAGATGGAGACGAGATTCAGGGTCATGGCCTCGAGAACGACGAAGCCGATGGCGGCCAGAAGCCAGAAAATAGGGTCAACAGACATGAGTTCTCCCTCCTTTTTCCCCATTATAGAGCAAAACGTCTGAAAAGTACAGAGACAGATTATGAATAAGCCCCCTGCTCACGCCGGGCGGGATGCCGCAGGCAGGGCAGGGGGCGGGGATCACTTATAGTCGTAGTAGCTGTGGTTCGGGTTGTGGCCGACCTCTTCCACCACGATGGTGAAGCCCATGGGGTTCACCTCGGTGTGCTTGCCGGAGGCCAGCGGCTCTACGATGATATGCTCGGTGCGGTTGACGATGATCTCTGCCGCCTCAAACTCGCCGATGCGCTGGTAGTGGAGGACGCCGCCCTCCGCCCGCAGGACACGAAGCTCTCCGGTGCGGAAGGCCTCGCAGGTGTGGCGGAGCTGTGCCAGCTGTGCCAGAACAGGTTTCAGCCGCTCTTCGTGGCTGTTCCAGCAGTAGAAGCCGCGGTTGAAGGGGTCACGGTAGCCCTGCATCCCGATCTCGTCGCCGTAGTAGAGGCAGGGGACGCCGGGCAGAGTGTAGATGATGGCATAGGCCATCCGCAGCTTGAGCATTCCTTCCTCGTAGGCGTCGCCGGTGACACAGCGGCCGCTCTGCCACTCGCGGCCCCGGCCATTGGCAGGCTCGTCGGCAATGACGGTCAGTGCGCGCTCGGTGTCGTGGGTGGAGAGGAAGTTCAGGGCCGTATCGAGGGCCGGGGCGGGGTAGTGCTCGCAGATGGAGAGGATGTCGGTCATGGTCTGGCCGGCGTCCCGTCCGCAGACGAAGCCCAGAACGGCGTTCTTGAAGGGGTAGTTCATCACGCTGTCGAGGCCCTTGCCCAGCAGGTAGGTGCGGCGCTTGTCGAAGCCGAACTTGGTGGTGGCGTCCTCCCACACTTCGCCCAGAAGGAACTTATCCGGGCCGACCCGCTTGACGGCGGTGCGCACTTTTTCAATAAATTCGTCGGGCAGCTCGTCGGCCACGTCCAGACGGAAGCCTGCTGCACCCCGGCGGAGCCAGGTGTCGATGACACCGCCCTCGCCGGTGATGAATTCGACGTAGGATGGCGTTTCTTCGTTGACTTCGGGCAGGGTCTCGAAGCCCCACCAGCTGCGGTAGCCGCCCTTATACTTGGAATCGAAATCGTACCAGCTGCGGTAGGGGGAGTTGGGGTCACGATAGGCACCGCCCTCGCCGTAGCGGCCCTCGCGGTTGAAATAGCGGCTGTCGGAGCCGGTGTGGCTGAACACGCCGTCCAGCACGATGCCGATGCCGTACTTCCTGGCCTCAGCGCAGAGGGTCTCGAAATCCTCGTTGGTACCCAGCAGGGGGTCTACGTTGAGGTAGTCGGCGGTGTTGTAGCGGTGGTTGGAGTGGGCCTCGAAGATGGGGTTCAGGTAAAGGTAATCCACGCCCATCTTGCGGAGGTAGGGCAGCTTCATCTGGATGCCCTTGAGGTCGCCGCCGAAATAGTCCTCGTTCAGGTGGCCGCCCACCTCATTGGGCTGCCAGAAGGGCTCGGCGTGCTTGTCGGCCTGATAGAGCCGGTCGGGGAAGGGCATGGGCTTGTTCTCCACGCCCTCGCAGAAGCGGTCGGGGAAGATCTGGTAGAAGACCTTGCCCTTGATGGGGTCGGGCGTCTCAAAATCGGCCTCATACACGGTGATCTGCCAGCTCTCGCCCTCCTGCCAGCTCACGACGCCGCAGTTGTCCGGCCCGCGCACGATGCGGCGGAAGTCGGTGTAGAGGTCGAAATAGTAAAAGTAGAGGCCCACGTCGTTGAGGGTGACGTCCACCGAGAAGTGGTTCTGATGGGGCGTCTGGCCGTCGAACTTCATCCGGTAGTGGACGGGGACATCGTACCTGCCCTCTTTCTGGAGGACGAGATGAGGGTCTACATAGCCCAGCTCCTCCGGGATGCAGAGGGACAAATGCACACTCTGACCGGCGCGCACCGCGCCGAAGGGCTGCTTGAAGTAGGGGTCGAAACTATTGAACAGACAAGGCAAAAAGGATCGTCCTTTCTCAAAAAAAGCCCCGGGCAGCGATGCCACGGGGCGTTGCGTTATTATAAAGGGATAACCTCTCAGTCTCGCATTCGCTCGACAGCTCCCCTACCGAGGGGAGCCTCTGGCGAAGAGGTGAAGCTTTACGGAATGCCAAAGCCTCTCCTCGCTAGGAGCAACAACGACGACCGCCGCCAGTGGCGGAAACAGGGAGTCGCTGTTGGGGCCGCGGCCAGCAAGACGCAAGCGGAGCGCTGCGGATGCTGGGTGCCGCAACCCGGGCAGTGGCAGCGCGTCAGCGCTGACGGAGAGGTTTTTACACGCAAAAACAGAGAGGATAGTTCAGGAATGACTATCCTCTCTGTTTTTTGCTTTTTTACGTTAATACGAAGGTCAGCTCTGCGGTGGCGGCGCACTTGCCGTCCACATAGGCGGACGCTTTGCCGATGCCCACCGGGCCGCGCTGCTCGACCAGCTCACAGTGAAGGGTGAGCACGTCGCCGGGGGTGACCTGCTTGCGGAAGCGGGCATTCTTGATGCCGCCGAAGAGGGCCAGCTTGCCTTTGTTCTCAGGCAGGCTCAGGGCCGCGACAGCGCCGGTCTGGGCCAGTGCTTCGAGGATCAGGACGCCGGGCATGACCGGCTGTCCCGGGAAGTGGCCGCAGAAGAATTCCTCATTGCGGGTGACGCACTTGCGGCCAATGGCCCACTGACCCGGCTCGTAGTCCAGAATGCGGTCCACGAGGGCGAAGGGATACCGGTGGGGCAGGATGGCCGCGATCTCCTCGCTGGTCAGGCTGTTTGCGTTTTCACGCACGGTGCGAGGTTCTGCCATTGCTCAGCCCTCCCACTTCTTGAAGGCCAGGCAGGCGTTGTGTCCGCCGAAGCCCAGGCTGTTGCTCAGAGCGTACTCCATCTTCATCTCACGGCCCACATTCGGCACATAGTCCAAATCGCACTCCGGGTCGGGCTGCTCATAGTGGATGGTGGGCGGCGCGAACTGGTCGCGGAGGGCCAGTGCGGTGAACACGGCCTCGATGCCGCCTGCGCCGCCCAGCAGATGGCCGGTCATGCTCTTGGTGCTGACGACGGCGATGTCCTTGGCGTGGTCGCCGAAGACGGCGTGGATAGCGGCAGTTTCGCAGCTGTCGTTCATGTGGGTGCCGGTGCCGTGGGCGTTGATGTGATCGATCTGCTCGGGGGCAATGCCGCCGTCCTTGAGGGTCAGCTTCATGCAGCCGATGGCGCCTGCACCGCCGGGTGCGGGAGCCGTGAAGTGGTAGGCGTCGCAGTTGGCGCCATAGCCCACGACTTCGGCATAGATGTGTGCGCCGCGGGCCTTGGCGTGCTCCAGCTCTTCCAGCACCAGCACACCGCTGCCCTCGCCCATCACAAAGCCGCCGCGCCGTGCGTCGAAGGGAAGGCTGGCCGCATCAGGGTCCGCAGCAGTGGAGAGAGCCTTCATGCTGGTAAAGCCGCCGATGCCCAGCGGGCTGATGCAGCTCTCGGCACCGCCGCAGACCATGACCGGCTCGTAGCCGTCGCGGATGCGGTGGAAAGCATCGCCCACAGCGTTGGTGCCGCCTGCACAGGCCGTCACCGGGCAGGTACACATCCCCTTGAGGCCGAAGCGGATGGCGATCTGTGCTGCCGCCATGTTGGCGATCGCCATGGGGACGAAGTAGGGGCTGACCTTCTCCATCCCCTTTTCCTCGCCGCGGCTGTGCTGCTCCTCGATGGTGGGCAGACCGCCGATGCCGCTGGACACGATGACACCGATGTTCTCGGCCTCGGCTTCGCAGTCGATGCCGCTGTCCTGGATGGCCTCAGCGGCAGCGCCCAGCGCCAGCAGGGTGAAGCGGGCCATCTTGCGGGCTTCCTTTTTATCCACGACGGTCTCGGGGTCGAAGCCCTTGACCTCGCCTGCCAGCTTGCACTTGAACTCGCTGGCGTCGAACTGGGTGATGGGGCCGATGCCGCACTTGCCTGCGCGGGCTGCGGCCCAGCTGTCGGCGGTGTTATTTCCAAGAGGGTTCACGGTGCCAAGACCGGTGATGACGACTCTGCGTTTTTCCATAGAAAAAGCTCCTTTTTACATTGCCATGCCGCCGTCCACACAGAGCACCTGCCCGGTGAGATAGCTGCTTTGTTCGGCGGCGAAGAAGGCCACCGCGTTTGCCACGTCCTCCGGCTGTCCGGCGTGTCCTTCCGGGATGGTCTTGCACATCTCGGTGCGGACAGCCTCCGGCAGAGCGGCGGTCATATCCGTGGCGATGAAGCCGGGGGCCACCGCGTTGACGGTGACGTTCCGGCTGGCCAGCTCCTTGGCGAGGCTCTTGGTCAGGCCGATGAGGCCCGCCTTGCTGGCGGAATAGTTGGTCTGGCCTGCATTGCCCCGCAGACCCACCACGCTGCTCAGGTTGACGATGCGGCCATAGCGCTGGCGCACCATCCGGCGTGCAGCCTCCTTGCAGCAGAGGAACGCACCCTTGAGGTTGGCGTTCAGGACGGTATCAAAGTCCTCCTCGGAAAGGCGGAGAATGAGGTTGTCGCGGGTGACGCCTGCGTTGTTGACGAGAATATCCACCCGGCCAAAGGCATTCACTGCTTCTTCGAACAGCTTCTTGCAGCCCTCGGCAGTGGAGACGTCGGCCTGCACGGTGACGGTCTCGACGCCAAGCTCTTTGCACAGTGCGGCAGTCTCGGCGGCAGCGGCCTCACCGTGGCAGTAGTTGACCACCACGTTGCAACCCTGCTTTGCCAGCGCAACACAGACAGCCCGGCCGATGCCCCGGCTTCCGCCGGTGACGACGGCGGCACGGGTCAGCTTTTCTTCGCTCATGCCTGTGCCTCCTTCCAGCTGGTGAGGAAAGCTTCCAGCTCTTCTGCCGTCTCGACAGCGGTGCAGTGGACGTCTGCGCCCAGCGTCTTTTTCACGAAGCCGCTCAGGGCCTTGCCCGGGCCGACTTCGAGAATGTCGGTGACGCCCAGCTCGCCCAGACGGCGGAGGGTATCTTCCATGTAGACGCTGCTCTGCACCTGCTTTTCCAGCAATGCGGGGATGCTGTCGCTGTCTGCCTTTTCGCGGCCGAGGCAGTTGAAGAGGACAGGCGTCTCCATCTCGCCGAAATGCTCAGACGCAAAGCGCTTTGCCAGCGCGTCACCGGCGGGGTGCATCAGCTTGGTGTGGAAGGGGCCGCTGACCTTCAGCGGGATGCAGCGGCGTGCGCCTGCGGCTTTTGCCAGCTCAGCAGCCTTTTCCACGGCGGCTTTTTCGCCGCCGATGACCAGTTGGCCCGGGCAGTTGTAATTGCAGATCTGGACACAGCCCAGAGCGGATGCCTCTTCGCAGCACTTTGCCAGTGCATCGCGGTCAAGGTTCATCACAGCGGTCATGCCGCACTCGATGCCCTTGGCGGCGTCGGCCATGGCTTTGCCTCGGAAGGCAGCCAGCTCCACAGCCTGCTTGGCCGTGAAGACACCGGCGGCTTCCAGCGCGGAGTATTCGCCCAGCGACAGACCGGCCAGATCGTCGGCCTTGACGCCGTTTTCCTTCAGGACAGCCGTGACACCGGCGGCGAAGGCCACCATGCAGGGCTGGGTGTACTGAGTCAGATTCAAAACGCCTTCCGGGTCGTCAAAGCAGACGCTCTCCAGATCAAAATCAAGGTCTGCGGCGTTGAACGCCTCCCGGAACGCGGGGTATCTCTCGTAAAGGTCTTTGCCCATGCCGGGGTGCTGAGAACCCTGACCGGCATACAGAATGGCAAGCTTCATTGGTGTTTCCTCCAATCATCCATCAGTTCATCCATCAGCTCCCGGACACTGCGCATCCGGTCGAGACGGCCCACGTTGGCCCCGCAGAAGAAGAGTCCCTCTTCCACATTGCCCTTCACGGCCTCGATGAGGGCGTGGGTGATGCAGTAAGGCACCTTGGCCGGCTCACAGGCTTTGAGACAGCGGGCGCAGTGCTTCGGCGGGAAGCGCAGACCCTGCTCAAGCTTCTGCACCAGCGGAGTGGCCAGCGCACGGCCCGGCATTCCCACAGGGCTGTGGATGATGCGCACATCTTCGGGCTTGGCCGCCAGCAGGACATCCTTATAGGTCTGGCTGGCGTCGCACTCGTAGGTGGGGATGAAGCGGGTGGCGAGCTGTGCGCCCGCAGCACCCATCTTAGTATAGTGGGCGATGTCCTCGCCCGTGTAGACACCTCCGGCCACGAAGACCGGGATGTCGTGGCCGAACTGAGCCTCGAAAGGCTTCACCTCGGCCAGCACTTCGGGCAGGATCTCGTCGAGAGTCTGGCATTTTCCGGCCAGAAGCTCTTCTTCCGAAAAGCCCAGATGCCCGCCGGCCTTGCAGCCCTCGATGACCACGAAGTCGGCGGTGCGGTTGAAGGCTTTTGCCCACCGGCGGAGGATGAGCTTTGCAGCACGTCCGCTGGACACGATGGGTGCCAGCGCAACATCCGCTTTTTCCACCAGGCCGGGCAGCTCCAGCGGGAGGCCCGCACCCGATACGATGGCATCCACGCCTGCCTCCACAGCCGTGCGGACGGCGTCGGCGTAGTTCTGGGTGGCGACCATCGCATTGATAGCCACCAGTCCCGCGCCGCCTGCGATCTCTTTCGCTTTGGCGATTTCTTTTTTCAGCGCACGGAGATTCGCTGCGCAAGGGTCGCGGGCAAAATCGGGTTCGCGGTAGCCTGTGTCGGCGGTGGAGATGCACCCCATGCCGCCGCAGGCCGCGACCGCACCGGCCAGCCCGCCGAGGGAGACGCCCACGCCCATGCCGCCCTGTAAGACAGGCACGGCCAGCGGCTTGCCTGCGAGGGTCAGCATAACTCACTCAGCGAATGCATCCGCTGCCTCCCGCTCTCCCACAGCTCGTCGAGGATCTCAGCCACAGGCCGCACCTCGTGGAGCATACCGGCCACCTGACCGGCCATCAGACTGCCTGTGGCGGTATCGCCCTCAAAGACGGCGCGCCGCAGACTGCCCAGCGTGTATTTTTCCAGCTCCATCTTGTCGGCACCGGCCTTTTCCTGCCGGACATACTCGCGGCTCATCCGGTTTTTCAGCACACGGACGGGGGTGCCGCCGATGCGGCCGGTGACGATGGTGTCGCTGTCCTTGGCGCGCAGAAGCGCGGCCTTGTAGTTCTCGTGGACGGGGCATTCCTCACTGACCAGCAAGCAGGTACCCACCTGCACGCCGCAGGCACCCAGTGCGAAGGCTGCCGCCAGCTGGCGGCCATCGGCGATGCCGCCCGCCGCGATGACAGGGACATCTACAGCGTCCACCACCTGCGGGACGAGGGCCATGGTGGTCATCTCGCCCACATGGCCGCCGCTCTCGGTGCCTTCGGCGATGACGGCATCCACGCCCAGAGGGGCAAGGTGCTTGGCTAGAACGGCCGCTGCCACCACGGGGATGACCTTGATACCGGCTTCCTTCCACATGGGGATGTACTTGCCGGGGTTGCCCGCGCCGGTGGTGACGACCTTGACGCCCTCTTCCACGACGATCTTCGCAAACTCGTCGGCCTGGGGGTGCATCAGCATGATGTTGACGCCGAAGGGCTTGTCGGTGAGCTCCTTGCAGCGGCGGATGTTCTCCCGCAGCGTCTCAGCGTTCATGCCGCCTGCGCCGATAAGGCCCAGCGCACCGGCGTTGGAGCAGGCGGCGGCAAACTCGCCGGTGGCGATGTTGGCCATTCCGCCCTGAATGATGGGGTATTTCGTGCCTAATATCTCGTTGAGTAATTTCATATCGTTTCCTTCGTCCAGCCTCTCCGTAAAGGCTCTCCCTTTGGGAGAGCTGGCGCGCAGCGCCTGAGAGGGCAAGCCCGCTGACCAAAAAACGTCAGCATCTTGATAGTATCCCTTTTCCAAAGAGTCTGCTTATCGCTGTGCGGCGGTTTTATCTTTACCAGCCTTGCCCTCTCCGTCACCTTCGGTGACACCTCTCCCAAAGGGAGAGGCTTTATAAGTAACCAGCATCCCGCCCCAGGTCAATCCGCCGCCGAAGCCGATGCAGGATACCTTCTGCCCGGCTTTGAGCAGACCGGCTTCGGCCATCTCGTTGAGGGCCACCGGGATGCTGGCCGCGCTGGTGTTGCCGTGGCGGTCCATGTTCTTGTAGAACTTTGCGGCGTCGGCGTGGAGCGCTTTCACACAGTGGTCGATGATGCGGCTGTTGGCCTGATGGCAGACCACCCAGTCCACATCGTCCAGCGCCAGCTGCGTCTCGTCCAGCACCGCGTGCAGACAGCGGGGCAGTGCGTCCACCGCAAAGCGGAAGACGGCACGCCCGTCCATGCTGATGGGGGCCGAACCGGTGCGGCAGGGGCCTCCTGCGTGGATAGCCTCGTCGCCCCGTGCGCCCAGCGTGATCGCAAACGGTGCGTCGCACAGTTCAAAGATCGCTGCGCCCGCACCGTCGCCGAAGAGCACACAGGTGGAGCGGTCGGTCTGGTCCATGAGGCGGGACAGCGCTTCGCAGCCCACCACGAGGGCGTACCGTCCGCCCAGCGTCGCCATCAGGCCGCGGGCCACGGCGGTGCCGTAGATGAAGCCCGAGCAGGCGGCGTTGACATCCAGCGCGGGGCGGTTTTCGGGCAGACCCAGCGCCCGCTGCACCTGACAGGCCACACTTGGGGTGGCGTCAGGTGCCGAAAGGGTAGCGCAGACACAGCAGGCAATATCCTGCGGCGAAAGACCACTGCGCTCCAGCGCCTGCTTTGCCGCCGCGATGGCCAGCGTGGCGGCGGATTCTTCCTCCGTACACCAGTGGCGGGCGCGGATGCCGGTGCGGGTGGTGATCCACTCGTCGCTGGTGTCCACGGTGCGGCTCAGCTCTTCATTGGTGACCGTGCGGCCGGGCAGAGCTCCGCCGGTGGCGATCAACTGCAAACCGTTCATGCTCGTTTCGCTTCTCCGATCTGACGAAATTTTTTGTACCGCTGGTCGGCCAGTGCCTTGCCGCTCATCTTGCAGAGGGCGGTGAGGTGGTTTTTCAGGGCCGTATCCATGGCGGCAAACAGGGCCGCGTGGCTGCGCTGTGCGCCGCCCACAGGCTCCGGGATGATCTCCTCGACGATGCCGTCCATGTAGAGGTCCTGTGCGGTCAACTTCATGATCTCGCAGGCTTCGCCGCTGCGGGAGGAATCCTTCCACAGGATGCTGGCGAAACCCTCAGGGCTGAGCACCGAGTAGACTGCATTTTCCAGCATGAGGATGTGGTTTGCCACACCCAGTGCCAGTGCGCCGCCGGAAGAGCCCTCGCCGGTGACGACAGCGATGACGGGAACCGTCAGACCGCTCATCTCCATCAGGTTTCGGGCGATAGCCTCGCCCTGTCCCCGCTCTTCGGCCTCTTTACCGGGGTATGCGCCCGGCGTGTCGATGAAGGTGATGATGGGGCGGCCAAACTTTTCGGCCTGCTTCATGAGACGGAGGGCCTTGCGGTAGCCCTCCGGTCCCGGCATACCGAAGTTGCAGGCCATGTTCTCTTCCAGCGTGGAACCTTTGCGGTGGCCGATGACGGTCACAGGCATCCCGTGGAAGCGGGCGATGCCGCCCAGAATGGCGCTGTCCTCCCGGCACTGACGATCGCCGCACTGCTCAAAGAAATCGGTGAACAGAGCATTGATGGTCTCGTCGATATGGGGGCGCTCCGGGTGGCGTGCCAGAAAGACCCGATCCTCAGCGGTCAACGGGCCGCAGCAGCGGAGGATCTCATCTTCCTCCACAGCCAGTTCGGCCAGCTCGGAAGCGTGGGCCGTGATAGCGGCCATCTGGCTCTCCTCGTCCTGTGCGCCGCCCCGCAGGGCAGCGATCTGGGCGTCCAAAGGAGCAAGCTGCTCCAGAAGTTCTTTTATCATTCTGTTTTCCTCCCGCCTGCGTGGAGCTGCAGCAGCTGGATGAGGGTGGCGCGGAGCTCACTGCGGGGTACGACCTTGTCTACAAAGCCGTGTTCCAGCTGGAACTCGCTGCGCTGGAAGCCCTCGGGCAGGCGCTCGCCGATGGTCTGCTCGATGACGCGGGGGCCTGCAAAACCGATGAGTGCGCCCGGCTCGGCCAGCATGATGTCGCCAAGGCTGGCAAAGCTGGCGGTAACGCCGCCGGTAGTGGGGTGGGTCAACACACTGATGTACAGCCCGCCCTTGGCCGAAAAGCGCTCGATGGCGGCGCTGGTCTTGGCCATCTGCATCAGGCTGAAAATGCCTTCCTGCATCCGGGCGCCGCCGCTGGCCGAAAAGATGACCAGCGGCAGTTTTTTCGCCGCCGCGTACTCGATGGCGCGGGTGATCTTCTCGCCCACGGCCGTGCTCATGCTGCCCATAAAGAAGCGGCTGTCCAGCACAGCGGCCACCACCGACACGCCGCCGATGCGGCCCACTGCCGCGACAGCAGCCTCGCTGAGGCCCGTCTTCTGGGTCTGGGCGCTGAGCTTTTCGGGATAGCCCGGGAAACCCAGCACGTCCTGCGGGGCCAGCTCTGCATCCAGCTCCCGGAAACTGCCGCTGTCCAGCACAAGGCTCAGGCGGTAGTACGCGCCGATGGGCTGGTGATTGCCGCAGTTGGGGCAGACGAAAAGGCTCTTGGCCCAGATCTGGCGGGTGGCACGGCGGCCGCACTGCTTGCATTCCACAAACTGCGGCTCATGCCACGCCACACCGGTGTCCCGCCGGGCTTTGAGCTGGAAGGTACGCTCCCGCATCCGGCCCGGGAGCAGGTCTCTGATGTCGTTCATCGTTATGCCTCAGCGTGTGCAGTCAGGTAGTTGAAGATGTCGCCGACGGTCTTCATGTTGGCCAGCTCCTCGTCGGGGATGGAGACACCGAAAGCGTCCTCCAGAGCCATGTTCAGCTCCACAGCGTCCAGGCTGTCGGCCTCGAGGTCCTCGGTCAGGCTGGCCTCCATCGTGACCTTCTCTTCCTCGCAGTTCAGGGTGTCAACGACGATCTTCTTCATATCCTCAAAAGTCATGGTGATTTTCTCCTTTTATCTTGTGTATGTGTGTTGTACTATCGTATCTTGTTCGGGCAAATCAGTTCATGTCATTTAGTTAAATGTTTTGAACGATTCGATAAGGCCATTATACTCGCAAGGCCACCATTGTCAATAGTTTTATCTAAAAAGTTTTAGTTTTCTCATTTCTTTCACAGGTCGTTGCTCAACCAATACAATATTTTCGTCGTGTATTTCAGGCTTTTTGTAGCCTTTTCCCCGGCCCTGTGCTATACTCGGCCCAGAAAATATGTTCCTCATCATCTCGCTGGCCGTGGCGGGCATCGTGGTGCTTCTGGGCTGATATGCAAATAAAAAGAGCAGAGACTTGCGGGTTTGCACCGCAGGCTCTGCTCTTTTGTGTTACACCGTTATCTCGATTTGATTTCCTTCTACCGCAAGGACACAGCTTTCATAATAGCCGTCTCCGGTGGTGCGGGGGCCGCTGAGGACTTCGAGGCCGTCGGCCTTGAGGCGGGCCGTCAGCGCATCCACCTTCTCCTGACTGCCGACGCTGAACGCGATGTGCGCGTATCCGGTGCGGGCGGCAGGCTTCAGCTCGTCGGACATCCCGGGTTTGTTCATCAGCTCCAGGCGTGCGCCGTCCGCGAAAGTGAGAAAGTAGGAGCGGAAGTCCGTCCTCGGGTTGTGATAGCCCGCATTCGGCACGGCGTCAAAATAGCGCACAAAGAAGTCCTTTGCAGCCTCGAGGTCGTTGACGTACAGGGCGATGTGCTCGATTTTCATAGCGTCTCCTTTCTATGTTTCACCAGATAGTAACCAATGCCGATGGCGTCCGCCAGCGCCATGCCCGCAATGAGGGCGAAGGACCGGAAGACGCTCTGGCGCATTTTATCGTACTCACCACTACCGTACTGCATCGAGATGGCCGCGCCGCTGCCCATGCAGAGGCCCAGCAGGATGCTGCCCGGTGATGGGGCCGGATGTCAATGCACGCTGCATGGAGATAGATTTCTCCTTTTCTTACATCTCAACAAAATTTCATACGGTATTCTTTGGGAGTGCAGTGTTTTATCTCCCGGAAGATCTTGATAAAGTAGCTGCCATCGGTGAAGCCGCACTCCGCGCCGATCTCGCCAGTCTTGAGCCGGGTGGAGCGAAGCAGCTCAGCAGCCTTTTCCACCCGGTACTGCTTGACGTACTGGATGGGCGTGATGCCCAGCATCTGCCTGAAACTGCGCAGACAGGCGCTCTCGCTGAGGGCCACGCTGCCCGCGATGAGCTGGACTGTCAACTCTTCTGCGTAGTGTTCCTCCACGAAGCGGAGCATCTGCTTCATCCGCTCGGAGGCGATCTGCTCCTGCTGGGAGACCTTCGTCCGCCCGCCCACGCACTGGGTGCTCAGCAGCCGCAGGGCCAGCGAGAGGTAGTAGCGCACCCGGTTCTCGTAGTCGAAGGGTTCGTCCGACACGGCCTTCCAGCTCTCGTGCAGACAGTCCAGCACCTGTTTCTGCCACGGCACCAACGCATCCAGAAGGAAAAATGGCGGGGCGTCGGGCTGGGTCATGGGGCGGATGAGCTTCTGCCAGAAGATGGTATCCATGCCGCCCACAAGGCGCGGATGGAACACGCCCGAGTGGAGCAGGGCTGTGCCTTCCGGTGCCTGCTCCACCGCGTGGAGGACGCCCGAGTTGATGAACACTCCCTGCCCGGTCTGCAAGGTGAGGCGGGTCTTGTTGACGTCCACATGGAGCGGTCCCTTCGTGCAGAGCACATATTCAAACTCTTCGTGCCAGTGCCACGCCACCGAATAGCTGGACAGATCCTCGGCATAGCAGGCGATGGGAAACAGCGCGCTGCCGTGCTGCACAAGTTCCCTGCCCTTTTCGCTGGCGACGATGTTGGAGCTGATATTTAGTGCCATATTCGCCAATTCCTTTCCCCAATACATTGAAGATTTTTTATCAAAGCCGATTTTGTTGTACAAAGAATGTGTTTTTGTTCTATCATCTGTGCCGGTTTCGTGGTATTATTTCATCGGAGCTGATAAGCTCAGTATAGCACTGAAACGGGGCAGATACAACCCACAACGAAGCTTTGCTTCCAAGGGTCTGTGTACACTGTCCCACAGCTCCAAGGCCGCGATGCCGCCCGCACCCCGACTCACAAGGCTTTTGCAGAAGCCTTACACACTTTACCGAACACGGAGGTATTTATTATGCTTCGCATCGAATATTTTGATAAAAACCGCTTCATGAAACAGGTCGCCGCAAGCCGCGGCAGCGTCATCCTGCACCTGGACAATGGCTCCACCTGCGACCTCAAGAAGGACAACGAGGCTTCCGCCATCTTCCAGACCCTGGACGCTCCCAAGAAGGGCTTCAGCATCAGCGTGAGCGACCCCGCTGATGTCACCGGCTTCCTGCGCTATATGCTCGAGGCTGGCCGCGCCTGCTGAAAACGCCATCATCTATTCTTCATTATTCATCATCACAGCAAAACGGGACAGCCCCGCTCTGGCACATCTCAGAGCGGGGCTGTCCCGTTTTGTTGCATTTTTATTTTACAGGATGCACCGGCTGATGGCCTGTGCCACAGCCAGCAGCTCTTCCTGCCCGATGAAGCCGAACTTCATCTCGTGCTCGTCGGCGTAGCAGACCGTCAGTTCCGAAGTCTGCAATGGGTCGCCGAAGCCTGCCGTCTGGATGCCGAAGTGGACGATCTTCCGGTAGGGCAGGACGAAGATCTCCTGCCGGGTGCCGGTAACGCCCTGCATATCCACCATGAAAATGCGGTGGCTCGTAAAAACGGCCTGATCGCGCACCGTCTTGTATGCACCCACGATGCTTTCGCCGTCCAGCAAAAGCGCCTGCACATTCTTGCAGATCTCCTTCTCCTTGATGCGGATGAGGTTCTGCATCGGCTTTTCCCGAAATTCCATACCGGAAGTCTCCCTTCTTTTGCCCTATATAATAGGTGTTTCTGGGCCAAGTATAGCATTTCTGCCACAGAGCTTCAAGTCATTCTCGCCTTTTGGGCCGGGTTGTGTTATACTGACAGGTGATTTGAGATTTCTTGTATACAAAAAAGAGGTTCACATATGGAGATCATCGTACATCAGGCCATTCTCCACGTTCTGGATACCACGCTGGATGCCCCCGTGCTCAGCGGCAGCTGCATGGAGATGACAGCCGAAAAGACGGCCTATCTGCAATACCACATCGAAAAGCTGCTTGCCAGCGACGACATCCGCCAGTGCCGCCCCCTGCCGGACTCGGCATTTCGGTACGAGCTGGAACAGAACAAGGACTTTATCGACCTGTCCTGCCGCATTGCGGGCGTCCTGTTCGACTATATGCACGCTCATACCACCATTCCGGGGGCCGACCTCGCTGTGGTGGACTTCACCCGGGACGGCCAGCCGTGGCTGGGCATCCTCAAGCTCAACTATAAAAACGGCTACACCCACTACACCGAGAGCGTGGACGGTGCGCCGGTCAACTCCATCATCCAGCAGCGGGCCTGCCTGCCCACCCAGAGCGGCAAGGTGGAGGAAGGCGCACTGGTGGACCTGACCGACTACTCCATGAAGCTGCTGGAGAAAAAGTTCGACATCGACGGCCACAAGGAGTTTTATCTCTCCACCGTCGTTTTCCAGTACACCACCGCCGAGCCGGAAAAGAAAAAGCTGCAGGCCATTCAGGACGCCGCCGTCCAGGCCGTGCAGGAGAACTATCAGGACGAGCCTCATGTGGAGGCACAGGTGGCCATGCTTATCGCCAATCAGGCCGCTGACAACGACAACAAGGTGACGGTCGAGCAGGTGCGCCGGCAGCTGGCTGAGGAATACCCGCTAGCGGCTGTCCCCTTCGACGACTATGTGGAGAAAAGCGACGTCCTCGAGCCGACGCAGGCCCAGCAGCCCGTCACTGTCTCCCCCGCCCGCATCCGCCGGATGGAGAGCCGCAGCATCCACACCGCCAGCGGCATCGAGGTAAAGATCCCTACCGAGATCCTCTCCGAGGATTCTGCGGTGGAATTTCTCCACGCCGAGGACGGCAGTGTTTCGCTGCTCATCAAGAACGTCATCCTGTAAGGAGGGGAGCTTATTATGGACCTTGCTGTCATCACCGCCCAGCAGGTGGCGGAACTGTTCATCCTCATAGGGCTGGGGGCTCTTGGTGCCAAGACCGGCCTGCTCCGCCCCGAGGGCAAGCAGACTCTCTCGAACCTGCTGGTCAACCTCGTCGTCCCGGCCATGATCATCAACTCCTACCGCATGGAGTTCAGCGCAGAAATTCTGCACAACCTCATGGCCGCGTTCGCCCTGAGCACCCTGTCCATCCTGCTGGGACTCATCATCACCCTGCTGTTCACGGCCCGCAGCAGGGACAGCCGGACGCCCATCTTCCGGTTCGCCTGTGTCTTCTCCAATGCGGGCTACATGGGCCTGCCCCTCATTTCGGCGCTCTTCGGCTCCGAGGGCCTGCTTTATGCCAGCGCCTTCTTTACCATGTTCAATCTCCTGCTCTGGACGGTGGGCTACAGCATGGTCAGCGGCAGCTCTGACCCCAAAAAGGTCGCCCAGAGCCTGCTGCACTGCCCGGCCATCTACGCCATCGTCGTAGGTCTCGTCCTCTACCTGCTCCAGATCCCGCTGCCCGACCTCATTGTCCAGCCCATGGAGCTTCTGGGCGACATGAACACTCCCCTCTCCATGCTCATCACCGGTATGCTCATCGCCTCGGGCGACCTGCACCGCACCCTCACCGACAAGCACATCTGGAAGCTCACCGTAGTCCGGATGCTTTTCATTCCGGTGCTGACCATCGCAGCTTTCGCCGCGCTGGGGCTCTTCCGCTATGGCATGGTCACGCAGGTCATCCTGCTGCTGGAATGCTGCCCCGCCGCGTCCATCACCTCGGTGTTCGCCGTCCAGTTCCACCACGATGAGCAGTTTGCCGCCGGCAGCGTCGTGCTGACCACCCTGCTCAGCATCCTGTTCCTGCCGCTGTGTGCGCTCATCATTACGATGTTCTGAGGAGTAAAAACCATGTCCGATATTACCATCCGCAACGCCACATTGGCCGACGCACCCCGCATTCTGGAAATCTACGCCTACTACGTCGAGCACACGGTCATCACTTTCGAGTACGATGTGCCGTCGCTTGCCGAGTTCGAGGACCGGATGCGGGCCATCATGCAGAAGTACCCGTATCTCGTCATCGAGCGGGATGGCCGCATCGAGGGCTACGCCTATGCCCACGCTTTTGTGGGACGTGCCGCCTACGACTGGGCCGCAGAGCTGACCATCTACCTCGACCACGACGCCAGGCGCGGCGGACTGGGCCGCGCCCTCTATGAGGCGCTGGCCGACCGGCTCAAGGCCATGGGTGTCCTCAACCTCTACGCCTGCATCGGCTACCCGCAGGTGGAGGACGAATACCTCACCAAAAACAGCGCCCAGTTCCACGAGCATCTGGGCTTCACACTGGCCGGCACCTTCCACAACTGCGGCTATAAGTTCGGGCGCTGGTACGACATGATCTGGATGGAAAAAGTCATCGGCGAGCACCGCCCCGACCAGCCGGACATCCTGCCGTATCAATATTGAGCCTATCCAAAAAAAGCAGGCGCATCCGCTGGATGCACCTGCTTTTGCTTTACTGTTTATCCATCTGTTCTTTGTGGTATTGCAGCGTGTACAGCTGATAATACCGGCCATGTGCGGCGAGAAGCTGCTGGTGAGTCCCCTGCTCCAAGATCTTGCCGCGCGACAGCACGATGATGTTATCTGCGTGCTGGATGGTGGAGAGGCGGTGTGCCACGATGAGCATGGTGCCGACGCTGCGCATCTTTTCCAGCGAATCCTGAATCAGAAGCTCCGTCTCGGTGTCGATGTTGGCGGTGGCCTCGTCCAGGATCATGACGCTGGGCTTATGCAGGATGGTGCGGGCAAAGCTGAGCAGCTGGCGCTGGCCCGCCGAGAAGTTATTGCCGCGCTCCCGGACTTCTTCGTCGAGGCCGTGCTCGAGTTTGTTGATGAAGTGGTCGGCATTGACATACCGACAGACCTTCATGATCTCTTCGTCCGGAATGTTCTCCTCCCGCAGGACGATGTTGCTGCGGATGGTACCCGAGAAGAGGAAGACGTCCTGCAGCATCTGGCCGAAGTGACGGCGGAGGGAGGAGATCTTGATTTTGCGGATGTCGATGCCGTCGATCAAGATCTCGCCCTTCTGGAACTCGTAGTTGCGGCAGATGAGGGAGAGGATGGTGCTCTTGCCCGAGCCGGTGGAGCCGACGAAGGCCACGGTCTGGCGGGGCTCCACATGGAAGGAAACGCCCTGCAGCACCCACTCGCCGGGGATGTAGCTGAACCAGACGTCCCGGAACTCGATGTCGCCCTTCACTTCGTCCAGCTCAACGGCATCGGGGGCGTCCACCATCTGGGGCTGGATGTCCATGATGGAGAAGACCTTCTCCGACGACGCCAGCGCCGACTGCAGCCAGTTGAACTGCTCGGCGAGGTTCTGGATGGGGGTGAAGAACTTGGAGATATACATATAAAAGGTGACGATGGTGCCGCTGGAAATGGTCTGCCCGAGGAAGGTGACATGGTTCAGATGGCCCATGCCGCCGAGATAGAACAGGCAGAGGATCGAGCTGATATACAGCATATACACCAGCGGACGGAAGACGCCGAAGACGAAGATCTGCTCCTGCGTGGCCTTGGCGAGGGTCTGGCTCTTCTGGCGGAACTCCTCCATCTTCTCGTCCTCGCGGCCAAAGATCTGGGTGACCTTGATGCCGGAGAGGTTCTCGGAGAGGTAGGTGTTGATGTCGGTGGTCGCGTCCTTGACCTTGCGGTAGGCGCGGCGGGAGAACTTGCGGAAGATGACCGTGAACAGGAGGATGAAGGGTACGAAGCAGAGCACCATCAGGGTCAGCTCGTAGTTCAGGAAGAGCATCGCCACCAGAATGCCCAAAATGACGAAGGCGTTCTTGGTGAGGTTGACGAAGAGGTTCGTGAACATCATCGAGATGGCGTTGGTGTCGTTGGTCACGCGGGTGACGAGCTTGCCCACCGGGATGTCGTTCAGCTGGCCGTGGGAGAGGCTTTCAATGTGGGTGAAAAGGTCTTCACGCAAATCGGAGATGATGCGCTGGCCCACACGCTGCAGAATGACGGCCTGCAAATAGGTGCTGGCCATCGAGAAGACCAGCACACCCGCGTACACGGCCACGCTGACGTAGAGGCTTTTCAGTTCGAAATCGCCCACCACAAGCTCTTCGATGTAGCCCACAATGAGGGGCGACGCGATGTCGTAGGAGATGGAGAAGAGGACGAGAAAGCCCACGACGACGAACTGCCTGAGGTAGGGTTTGGCGTAGCCGAAGAGGCGGCGCAGGATCTCGCCGTCGGCCATGCTGCGCTCGAAGCCCATAGCCGTTTTCTTGTCTTTGACGCAGGCGTAGGCGATGAGCAGCAGCACCGACACGGTGCCGATGACGCCGCCTACGAGAAGAAGCGGATTCAGACTCATCATGCGTTGCCACCTCCCACTTCGTCTTCAAGCTTCTGCAGATCGACCATCTTGTGGTACTCCGGGCAGGATGCATAGAGCTGGTCGTGGGGGCCGACGGCCTCCACTCTGCCGTCCTCGAGGAAGATGATCTTATCCAGTCCCTCCACCGTCGAGATGCGGTGGGCGATGAGCAGAGTCGTCTTGCCTGCACGGCTCTTTTTCAGGTTGTCAAGGATGATTTTTTCCGTCCTGGTATCCACCGCCGAAACCGAGTCGTCGAGGATCAGGATGGGCGCATCTTTCAGCAGGGCGCGGGCGATGGAGATGCGCTGCTTCTGACCTCCCGAGACGGTGACGCCGCGCTCGCCCAGGACAGTCTCGTAGCCATCCTTGAAGTCCACAATGTTGTCCCGGACGTCAGCAAGGCTGGCTGCCCGTTCAATGTCCTCGGGGGTAGCATCGTCCACGCCAAAGGCGATGTTGTGGGCGATGGTATCCGAGAAGAGGAAGTTCTCCTGCGGGACATAGGCACACGCCTGCCGCACCGAGTGGATGGAGACGCCGTTGACGTCCTTCCCGTCCACGAAAAGGGTGCCGTCGGGGACGTTATAAGTGCGCAGGAGCAAATCGACCAGCGCCGTCTTGCCTGCGCCGGTCTTGCCCACGATGCCCACGCTCTCGCCGGGCTGGATCGTGAAGGAGATGTTTTTCAGCACATCGAACTCGCCGTCCGGGTAGCGGAAGGTCAAATCGCGGAACTCAATGCCGCCCTTGGGGTTTTCGAGGTCCGGCACACCGGCGCGGTCGGCCACATCAATGGGTGCATCCAGCAGCTCGGTGATGCGGTTGAGGGAGGCTTTGCCGCGGGAGGTCTTTTCGATAAGCATTGAGATCGCCATGATGGGCCAGACGATCGCCTCGAAATAGCCGATGTACTCCACCAGCTGGCCCGCATTGAAATCGCCCTTGTAGACGAGATAGCCGCCGTAGCCGAGGATGACGCAGATGACCGACTCCACAAAGAACGTCACCATTACTTCGAGCAATACCGAGATGCGGGTATACTCTACGTTGACCTCTTCGTTGTCTTTGTTGAGTTTGCGGAAAGCGATGAGCTCTTTGAGCTCCTTGACAAACGCCTTGATGACCGCGATGCCGGAGAAGTTCTCCTGCGCAAAGTCGGACAGGTCCGAGAACGCCTGCTGGCGCTTCTCCCACGTTTTGGTCATGGTCTTGCCCATCACGGTGCCGATGGCAAACATGAACGCTGCCGGGATGAGGGCCAGCATGGTCATGCGTCTGTCCATGCACCACATCCGGTAGAGGGCCAGCAGACCCAGCACCAATGCGTCAAAGAACATCAGGATGCCGTCGCCGAAGCACTCCTGGATGGTGTCGAGGTCGTTGGTGTAGAGGCTCATGAGGTTGCCGACCTTGTTCACCTGATAGTACTGCTGGGACAGACGGCGGCTGTGGTCGAACATCTTCTCCCGCAGATCCGCCTGCACCCGGATGCTGGTGCCGAAGAAGCAGATGCGCCACAAAAAGCGCCCCACCACCATGAACAGCACGATCCATATCATGGGCAGGCAGATGTGCTGGAACAGCACCTCTTTCGTGAAAGGCATCGTCTCGCCCCTCACCACCACCTGTCCGAGGTTGACGCCGTTGATGACCAGACGATAGAGCTGCGGCACAAGCAGCTGGATATAGTCCACCATCAGCAGCGCAAGGATGCCCAGCAGCAGCGCAGGCGCGTGGCGCAGGTAATAGCGGTTGATGTACTTGCCGAATATCACTGATTTTCCCTCCTTTTCCCATAGCACAGAGGCGAGCCAACGCCCGCGGGCCGAACTCCCGCAGGCGGTCAGCCCGCCTCTGTTTGTTGCACGATAGTCTCAGTATACGGCCCGGAGCATCGAGTTGTCAACATTTGATGCAGTTTCTGTTGAAAAAAGCCATCGCCGTGCATTTCTGCACAAACGATGGCTTCATGTTGGAGCGGCCGACGAGGCTCGAACTCGCTACCTCCACCTTGGCAAGGTGGCGCTCTACCAGATGAGCTACGGCCGCATATTGGAAACCCTGCTGGGTCTCCTGACTGGTGCCTCCGATCGGAATCGAACCAATGACACGGGGATTTTCAGTCCCCTGCTCTACCGACTGAGCTACAGAGGCATAGAAAGTGCATTTATCCCTGCACTTCCCCGAATCCATCTCCTGAATCGGGGTTCCCGCAAAAACTTGCGAACGCAAGGTTTTGTGGGGAAGAGGAGGAATTTCAGCGCTTGTCACTGCAATCTTGCTTGCAAGATTGCCCGACAAGCCGCTGACATTCCGACGAAGCGACCCGGATCGGGCTCGAACCGACGACCCCCAGCGTGACAGGCTGGTGCTCTAACCAACTGAGCTACCGGGCCACATGGTGGAAGTTAACGGGCTCGAACCGCTGACCCTCTGCTTGTAAGGCAGATGCTCTCCCAGCTGAGCTAAACTTCCACAAAAATGGAGCGGCCGACGAGGCTCGAACTCGCTACCTCCACCTTGGCAAGGTGGCGCTCTACCAGATGAGCTACGGCCGCATATCCATTGTGGCGCGCCGGGCGTTCCCGGCGACGTCGATTATTATACCGCAGCTTTCGCCTCTTGTCAACTACAAATTTGCATTTTTTGAAAAAAGGGACGTTTCCGTCTCCCCACTGCGTACAAAACTGCGCCGCCGTTCAAGTTTGCCGCGGCTGACGCGAAGAAAATTTAATTGCTTTCCTTTCTTAATATCGTTATAATTAAGATTGTCAAATCGTTGCTGAACTTTCGCGCCTGCCGCTTCGGGCTGCTGCACCGAGGAACAGGCGTGTTTTCATGCAGGGGAGAATATAGGAATAAGGAGCAAACGCAATGTACAAGATCACGGAAAAGGTGGCGCTGAACCCCACCGTTACAAAGATGGTCATTGAAGCCCCGCTCATTGCCAAAAAGGCAAAGCCCGGCCAGTTTATCATTGTGCGCCCGTTTGAAGACAGCGAGCGCATCCCCCTCACCGTCGCAGGCTATGACCGCGAGAAGGGTACTGTGGACATCATCTTCCAGATCGTCGGCGGCACCACCATGGAGCTGAACAGCCTCGAAGTGGGTCAGAGCGTCCACGACTTCGTTGGCCCGCTGGGCCGCGCTACCGAGGTGGAAGGCCTGAAGAAGGTCTGCGTCGTCGGCGGCGGCGTGGGCTGCGCCATTGCGCTGCCCATCGCCCGTGAACTCCACGAGCAGGGCTGCGTCGTCCACAGCGTGGTCGGCTTCCGCAGCAAGGACCTGCTCATCCTCGAGGACGAGTTCAAGGCCTGCAGCGACGAGCTGCGGGTCATGACCGACGATGGCAGCTACGGCACCAAGGGCGTCGTCACCGCCGCCCTCGACGAGCTGGTGGCCGCCGGCAACCAGTACGACCTGGTCATCACCATCGGCCCGCTCATCATGATGAAGTTTGTGGTCAAGACCTGCCAGAAGCACGGCCTCAAGAGCATCGTCTCCATGAACCCCATCATGATCGACGGCACCGGCATGTGCGGCGGCTGCCGCCTGACCGTGGGCGGCGAGACCAAGTTCGCCTGCGTGGATGGCCCCGACTTCGACGGCGACCTCGTGGATTTCGACGAGGCAATGGCCCGCGGCACCATGTACCGCCCCTTTGAGGCCAAGGCCCGGGAAAAGGCCTGCAATCTGTTCAAGACTCAGGAGGGAATGTAAAATGGCTTTCAATATGGACCCCAAAAAGTGTCCCATGCCCACCCAGGACCCCAACGTCCGCAACAAGAATTTTGAGGAAGTGGCTCTGGGCTACACCGCCGAGATGGCCGTGAACGAGGCCAAGCGCTGCGTCCACTGCAAGAACAAGCCCTGCCAGACCGGCTGCCCCGTCGGCATCGACATCCCCGAGTTCATCGGCCATGTGGCCGAGGGTGACTTCGAAGCCGCCTATCAGGTCATCAATCGTTCCTCTTCCCTGCCCGCCGTCTGCGGCCGTGTCTGTCCGCAGGAGAGCCAGTGCGAGGGCAAGTGTACCCGCGGCATCAAGAATGAGCCCGTCGGCATTGGCCGTCTGGAGCGCTTCGTGGCCGACTGGCACCGTGAGAATGTCCACACTGCCCCCGTCGTGCCTGCGTCCAACGGCCACAAGGTCGCCATCATCGGTGCAGGCCCTGCCGGTCTGACTGCCGCAGGCGACCTCGCCAAGCTGGGCTATAAGGTCACGGTCTACGAGGCCCTGCACGTGGCCGGCGGCGTGCTGATGTACGGCATCCCCGAGTTCCGTCTGCCCAAGGCCATCGTCCAGCAGGAGATCGACGGCCTCAAGAAGATGGGCGTCGATTTCGAGTGCAACATGGTCATCGGCAAGGTGCTCACCATCGACGAGCTGATGGGTGAGTACGGCTATGAGGCCGTCTTCGTGGGTTCCGGTGCCGGCCTGCCCCGCTTCATGGGCATCCCGGGCGAGAGCCTGAAGGGCGTCTACTCCGCCAACGAGTTCCTCACCCGCTCCAACCTGATGAAGGCTTATCTGCCCACCAGCAAGACCCCCATCCGCACCGGCAGGAAGGTCGCCGTCGTCGGCGGCGGCAACGTGGCAATGGACGCTGCCCGCAGCGCCCTGCGTCTGGGCGCTGAGACGGTCTACATCGTCTACCGCCGCGGCATGGCTGAGCTGCCTGCCCGTAAGGAAGAGGTCGAGCACGCCGAGGAAGAGGGCATTATCTTCAAGACCCTCTGCAACCCCGTGGAGATCCTGCCCGATGAGAACGGCTTCGTCAAGGCCATCACCTGCATCGAGATGGAGCTGGGCGAGCCGGATGCTTCCGGCCGCCGCCGCCCCATCGAGAAGAAGGGCAGCGAGTTCACGATGGACGTGGACACCGTCATCATGAGCCTGGGTACCAGCCCCAACCCCCTCATCCGCTCCACCACGCCGGGCCTCGAGACCAACAAGCACGGCTGCATCGTCACCGAGGGCGACGAGGGCAAGACCAGCCGCGAGGGCGTGTACGCCGGCGGTGACGCCGTCACCGGTGCCGCCACCGTCATCAAGGCCATGGGCGCAGGCAAGGCTGCCGCCAAGGCCATCGACGAGTACATCCAGAACAAGTAAACGATACATATAGCAAAAGCAGGTCATCCCGCCGGGATGGCCTGCTTTTTGTTATCGGTAAAGATTTGCCGCCTCCGCGTTTTCCAGCGTCAGCAAGCGTATCTTCTTTTCGATGCCGCCCGCGTAGCCGGTCAGGCTGCCGTCGCTGCCCACCACCCGATGGCAGGGTACGATGATGGAAACAGGGTTATGCCCCACCGCGCCGCCCACAGCCTGCGCGGAGACGCGCTTTCCGCCGTTCTTCTTCGCCAGCTGTTTTGCCAGTGCGCCGTAGGTCGTGGTCTGTCCGTAGGGGATCTGCAGCAGCAGCGCCCACACCGCCTGTCGGAAATCGGAGCCGATAAGATGGAGTTTCGGAGTAAAGTCCGGCTCCCGGCCTGAAAAATAGACGTCCAGCCAGCGGCAGGCGTCTCCCAGCACCGGTGTTGTCCCCTCTTCATGCTCTGGAGGAAGCTTCGCCGCAAAATACTTCTGTGCCTCGAACCATACTCCGGTCATCCCTTCTTCGTCTGCTGCCAGCAGGATCTTTCCCAGCGGCGAATCGTAATGCATCGTATAGGTCATGACGGTTCACCCCTTCCTTTTCGGCTTTTGGGCCGTTGCGTAGTCCTTGAGACCCGGCACCGCGCCGCCTGCTGCCGCCCAGAGGTAGAGGCTGGCCACGCTGCAATAGGGACTGAACCGGCGGCGGTACTTTTCGAACAGTTTCCGGTCGATTTTTCGGTGGTGGTACACCATCCGCAGCCCACGCTGGATGGCAAGGTCGTCGTAGCTGAACACGTCGGGCCGCTGCATACAGAAGAGCAGTATCATCTCTGCCGTCCAGACACCGACGCCTTTCAGGCCGCTCAGCTCCCGGATGGCCTCATCGTCCGGCTTCTGCCAGATGCCCTCAAGGTCAAATTCTCCGCTCTCGATTTTCCGGGCAAAGTCCGTAATGTATTCAGCCTTTCGGAAGGTCATACCGAAGCTCTGCAGCTTCTCCACCCCGGCTCCGAGGACGGCAGCTGCATCCACCACGCCGAACTCGTCCCGCATCCGCTTCCAGATGGTCGCCTGCGCTTTCGTGGAGATCTGCTGGCCGACGATGTGGTGTACCACCGCCGAAAAGAGGTCGGTATCCACTTCCCTCTCGATGTGTCCCGCCTGTGCGATGACCGCCGCCATCCGCTCGTCTCTTGCGCTCAGATACGCCGTTTCCGCTTCGCCGTATTGGAAATGCATCTGTCCCGCCTTCTTTCTATACAACCTTTCGTTTGCTCATCAGTTGTTGATTTGATTATAACAGAACGTACGAAGTTTTGCAATATAAAAGCGCCCTGCCAAAAAGCAGGGCGCTGAAGGTTTGTTGACAAGCCTATTCTTGGACGTTCAGGATGCGGCTTTCTTTTATCGCAAGTCAAGAAATTAGCGCAACATTCAAACAGCATATTTGCGATATGCAATTCAACGTTGTTGCTGTTGCATTATAGCAGTTTGCGTTTTTAATGCACAAGCAACATCCGCAAACTGCATATCGCAAATATGCTATTTTGATAGGCACTATTTTTGAAAATTGCGATAAAAAGTTGAATTGCTATAAGTGACCGCCCTGTTTTTTATCGGTACGGTGTGCAGATCACTCACATTCCTTCTTCATAGCAGAATAGCCGATGAGAACGGTCCACACATAGGCGCAGGTCTTGGGGATCATCAGCATCCCGATCATGGGGATGGCATTGGCCCAAAGAACAACGGGAATGTAGAAACCAAAGCTCAGCACGATGGTCAGCCACATCCAGCGGAAAGCCGAGTCGTTATGCTCTTTGGCACTGCGGTAGAACAGCACGATGATCAGCAGGCCCATCAGTGCAAACAGAATGTTACGGTAAATGCCCCAGGACAGCGGGGATCCGTCGCTCAGCCACTGGTTCTGCGGCATCATGCACAGGATAACACGCACAGCAGCCAGACCGTAGACGGCGGCAGCCAGCCCGAAGAGCTGCGCCCTGCGCAGGGATTCTCTCGGAACCCGCAGGCAGAAGCCTGTCATCGTCACATCGACACGGGGGAGCTTCCGGAGCATCATCCCGTAGGCCAGCAGATGACCCATCTCATGGAGAAAGGCCGCCCACAGCCCGGCCCGCAGAAATCCGCCCGCGTCCATCCAGAGCAGAATGTACAATACCCCGCAGAGCAAAAGCGGATCCCGGAAGGTCAGCGGCCCCAGCCGGATGCTGTGATGGAAGGGGCGGGTGGGGAAGAACAACTTCAGGGATTCTTTTTTCTCTCTCATTCCATCCTGTGCATTCTTCATTTGTTCACTCCCCCATCTCCTCCATTTTAAGTTCAAGTTTTCAGAAGTTTATGCAGGCAGGAATGCAAATAGCCCTCCCGGTTATTTGAAATAACCAAGAGGGCCAAAATTGTTTTTATCAACTATAAATCATTTCTGGTTCTGCCGCAGAATCATTCTTCCTCTGTGTCAAATTCCAGATAAGCACCCTTCATCGGGCTGGCTGCATGTTCGCTGAACAGCCGCAGGGTTCCGTTCTTATAACGGCGGGCTTTGGGCTTCCATGCAGCTCTGCGTTCCTTCAGGATCTCGTCCATCTCCTCCGACGTTTTCGGCTGTCCTTTGACGCCGATGATGTTAAGCTTTCGCTCCGGAATATCGATCTCGATCAAGTCACCTTCCGCTACCAGAGCGATGGGACCGCCCGTCTGCGCCTCCGGGCTGCAGTGGCCGATCACCGGGCCAGTAGAAGCTCCGGAAAAACGTCCGTCTGTGATCAACGCGATCGAGCGGCCCAGCTCCTTGTCCGAGCTGATGGCCTCGCTGGTATAGAACATCTCCGGCATACCGCTTCCCTGCGGCCCTTCATACCGGATAAACACGGCGTCACCTTTCTCGACTTTATGGTGGAGGACCGCATCCAGACATTCTTCCTCACTATTGAACGGGCGGGCACGGAGCACCGCGCGGAACATTTCCCTCGGGCAGGCCGTATGCTTGATCACGGCTCCTTCAGGTGCCAGATTGCCCCGCAGAATTGCGATACTGCCATCTTCACCGATCGGCTGACTTGCCGGACGGATGATATCACTGCGGGTCAACTTCAAACCACAGCGGGCGTTTGCCTCATCCAGAAGCTGCTGGCAATGCTCGTAGAATCCATTCTTTTTGAGGTCTTCCAGATTTTCGCCCAGCGTTTTTCCGGTAACGGTCATGGCGTCAAGATGGAGAACATCACGGATCTCTTCCATAATTGCAGGAACACCGCCCGCATAATAGAAGAACTCTGCGGGCCAGCGGCCTGCCGGACGAATATCCAGCAGATATTTTGCGCCGCGATGGAGCCGGTCAAACGTGTCACCATCGATCTGGATCCCGAACTCGTGCGCGATCGCAGGCAGATGCAGCAGTGCGTTCGTCGAACCCGAAATTGCCGCATGGACCAGAATTGCGTTTTCAAAACTATCCATCGTAACAATGTCGCTGGGACGGATCCCCTTATAGGCCAGTGCGACTGCCTGACGCCCCGCACGATGCGCATAGCTGACAAGATCCGGACTGGTCGCCGGCAGCAATGCACTTCCCGGGAGCGCAAGACCCAGAGCCTCCGCCATGATCTGCATGGTCGAAGCGGTTCCGATAAAACTGCACGCACCACAGCTCGGGCAGGCGTTCTGCTTTGCCCAATCCAGCTTTGACTCGTCAATTTCGCCACGCTCATACTTCGCGCTGTAAATTCCCAATTGTTCCAGCGTCAGCAGTTCCGGGCCTGCCCGCATGGTTCCGCCCGTAACAACGACCGACGGGATATTGACCCGTGCCAGACCCATCAGGTTTGCCGGCATTCCCTTATCACAGCTGGCAATAAAGACGCCTCCGTCAAATGGGGTCGCATTGGCGTGGATCTCGATCATATTCGCGATCATCTCACGGCTTGCAAGGCTGAAATTGATGCCATCGGTTCCCTGACTTTCACCATCACAGATATCGGTGCAGTAATACCGGGCACCATGCCCGCCCGCATCCTGAATTCCCTTGCAGGCAGCTTCGACCAGTTTGTCCAGATGTCCGCTTCCCGGGTGGCTGTCGCCAAAGGTGCTTTCCACGATGATCTGCGGCTTTGAAAGTTCCTCCGGCTTCCAGCCGGTCCCCAGCCGCAGCGGATCCAGCTCTGGTGCAAGTCTGCGCATTTTCTGACTGATCAGTTCCATGATTTAACCTCCCAAATACAGATCCCGGACCCTCGGGTTGCTTGCCAGCTGCTTGGCATCGCCGCTCAGCTGTACTGCGCCGGTCTCAATGACATAGGCCCGGTCCGCAGTCTTCAGCGCAAGGCGGGCATTCTGTTCGATCAGAACGATCGTGACGCCTTTTTCATGGTTCAGTTTCCGGATCGTTGCAAAAATGTCGTTGACAACGATCGGCGCAAGACCCATCGAAGGTTCGTCCAGCAACAGAAGCTTCGGCTTTGCCATGATCGCCCGTCCCATTGCCAGCATCTGCTGCTCACCACCGGAAAGGCTTCCGCCCTTCTGATCTCTGCGCTCTGCCAGCCGGGGGAACAGCTCATAGACTTCATCCAGTTCCGGCTGGATGTTATCGCCCTTCTTCCGACTATACGCACCCATCAGCAGGTTTTCGTGTACCGTCATATCACTGAAGATCTGGCGGCCTTCCGGGACCTGAATCACGCCACGCTCCACGATCCCTGCGCTGTCGATTTTTCCGCCCAGCTTCTCACCTTTGAAAGCAATGCTTCCCTTATAGGGCATCAATCCGGAGATGCAGCTGAGCAGCGTCGTTTTTCCTGCGCCATTTGCGCCGACGATCGTGACGATCTCTCCTTCGTACACTTCCAGACTGACAGATTTCAATGCCACGATGCTGCCATAGGACGCAGCAACATTTTCCACCTTCAGCAACGGTTCGCTCATTCAGCATCCTCCTCTTCTTTACCCAGATAGGCTTCAATGACGCGCGGATCATTCAGAGCGGTCTTGGGATCACCATCACAGATTTTCTGTCCATGATCCAGAACGGTAATGCTATCCGAGATATCCGAAACAAATTTCATGTCATGTTCCACCAGCAGGACGGTCACGCCCATATCCCGCATCCGGAAGATCAGGCGGCTCAACTCCGCGCTTTCCGTGCTGTTCATACCTGCGGCAGGCTCATCCAGCATAATGATCTTGGGTTTGCTGTTCAGCGCACGCGCAATTTCAAGGATACGCTTTTTGCCATACGGAAGTCCGGATGCCGACTGCATTGCCAGATCTGCCATACCAACAAATTCCAGTGTCTGCATCGCATTCTCGTAGCATTCTTTCTCTGCCTCGCGGCTGCGGCGGGTCCGCAGAACACTGCCCAGCATACTGCTGCCTGTACGGGTGTGTGCGCCGACCATGACATTCCGTACGATGTTCATATTTTCAAACAGAAGGATATTCTGGAATGTACGGGCAATGCCCCGGGCAGTGACCTGATGCGCCTTCAGTTTGGTGATGTCTTCCCCGTCAAAGGTAACGGTTCCGGAGGTCGGCGTATAGATGCCCGATACAATGTTGAAGAAGGTGGTCTTGCCCGCACCGTTCGGCCCGATCAACGCATGGACTTCACCCTTCTGGATTTCCATGTCAACATCGTTGACAGCCTTAAGTCCGCCAAACTGCATCGTAACATGGCTTGCCTGCAAAAGAACTGCCATCGTTTATTCCCCTTTCTTTGCAGCCACAGGCTTTTGTGCCCGCTTACGCGCTGCGTTTTCAATTGCGATGCGAATAAAGCCATAAATACCGCCCGGCATGAAGATGACCGAAAGGATGATCACCAGACCGTAAACAAAGTCCAGATGGTTTGCGAACGGACGGAGCAGTTCCGGCAAAGTGGTGATGGTAAGCGTACCGAGGACCGGGCCCCAGAGGGTTCCCATACCGCCGACGACGGTCATTGCCAGAGTCGAGATGCTGACCTTCGAGAACATATCCGCGCTCAGGTAGCTGTTTGTGACAGCGTAAAGGACACCTGCCAGACCTGCCAGCGCGCCGGAGATTCCGCAAACCAGAAATTTAAGCCGGGTGATATCCACGCCCATGGCAGAAGCCGCAATCGGTGCGCTGCACATTGCCTGCATTGCACGGCCGGTCTTGGACCGGACCAGACGGTAACAGAACAGGAAAACCAGAAGCAGGACAGCCAGAGAAATATAGTAGAATTGCCAGTTGCGCAGTTTTACGCCGAAGAAACTCCACTTCGCAATGGCGGGAATGCCGGTGGCACCGCCCGTCAGCCAGCCTTCGTTCACGATAAAGGTCGAGACTGCTTTGTAAAATCCGACCGTTGTCATCGCAAGAAAGATCGCGTTCAGTTTACAGCACGCCGCACCCAGAAGCAGCCCGGCCGCAAAGGACATCAGGACTGCCGCAATCACGGCCAGAAGGAAATGTACGCCATAATACTTGTTGAGGATTCCGTAAGTATACGCGCCGATCATCATAAAAGCCGCGTGTCCCATTGAGATCTGGCCGGTATAGCCCAGAAGCAGATTCAGGCTGCAGCACATGATGCCGAAATAGCAGTAAGAGCAGAGAATATTGATCAGATAGTTGTTATCGATGCCCAGCACCAACGGTGCAGCTACCGCACAAAGGATCAGCACTCCGATCGTGATTTTAGTCGAACGTGAAACCGTATTCATGCTGCCGCCTCCTTACACCTTCGTGATCGATTTCTTGCCCAGAATACCCTGCGGACGGCAGAACAGAACAATCACAAGGATCACAAACGAGAATACATCTTTATATGCCGTAGAAATATACAGACTGCACAGCGACTCCACGATACCCAGCAGCACGCTGCCAAGCATAGCACCCGGGAGACTTCCGAAGCCGCCCATGACTGCTGCGGTCATCGCCTTGTTGCCAAATGTCGTGCCCATGGAATATTTTACGGAGTAGATGGGACCCATCATAACACCGGCCACCGCTGCGAGGCAGGCTGCGATCACATAAGTTGCCATAATGATCGTCGGGGTCCGGACACCCATCAGGCTGGCCGCCTTACGGTTCATGCTGACCGCAGTCATCGCGCGGCCGGTTTTGCTGTACTTCATAAAAACGGTCAGTGCGATCATAAGGACTGCACAGATCAGAATGATCAGAAGGTTCTGTGCCGTGATCACCAGACCGCCGATCGAGAAGTTTTTCTGCGGGAAGATATTATCACTGCGGACAACATCCGAACCCCAGATATCACGGACGATCTCCTGTACCACATACTGCATACCCAGAGTCGCCATCAGAAGCGACATTGAGGGCCGGTTATACAGCGGGCGGTAGGCCAGACGTTCCAGCACCAGCATCAGGATACTGGTAAAGAGAGCTGCTCCGGCAAATGCGATCACCACGGGGAGTTTCATCCGTGTGAAGAGGGTCAGGCCAACGAACGCGCCCACCATATAGAACTCGCCCTGCGCAAAGTGGCCCATTTTTAATGTACTATAAATCACACTGTATCCCAAAGCGATCAGCGCGTACACACAGCCTTGTGCCAAGCCGCCAAATACAGCCTGAAAGAACGTAACCACAATATCACTCCATTTCTATAAAAATACCCGCCAGCCGCCGGGATTACGCCGAGGGACTGGCGGGATTTCAGATATTACTGTTGCTTGCTTTTACAGGCTCCACTCGACCTTGCTCATCTCAAAGTCACTGTTCCAGACACCAATGTTCATCTGTCCCAGACCGACGCCGTTATCAAATGCACCGAAATCAAAATGACCCTGCACACCATCGAAGGTCGCCTTGCGCAGCGCAGCATTGAGGTTCTTATTGAAGTCCTTGCTTTCCGGATCCTGCGCGCCCATATCATTCAATGCAGTTGTCACATGGAACACAGCGTCCACGACACGAGCCGGGACATCCGTCAGAGCGTCGCCGGTAGAGATGTAGCCAGAATACTTCTCCGTAATCCGGGGCTGCAGCTTGTTCTCCGGATCCGGGATATAACCAACCGGGAAGACAACACCATCGATGTCCTGTGCGGACCAGGTCGTCAGCATCTGGTTCTGAGCCAGATTGGTGCCACCAGCAAAGAAGATATCATCACCACAATACTGGTGCATCGCTGTGTAGCAGAGCTGGCCGTTTGCCTGATTCAGGCCCCAGTAGATCACACAGTCCGTACCTGCGTTCTTTGCATTCAGTGCAACCGAGGTATAGTCCGTATCTTCATTGGACATCTGCTCATGGGTTGCCAGATCCATCCCATAGGCTTCCTTCAGATACCGCTCAATCTCCTTGGCCGCCGTCATACCGCCCTCGGTATTGATATTGATGAGGGAGATGTTCTTATAGCCCAGATAACCGACCAGGTAGTCGATCAGCGTGTCGCCCTGCACAAGATCCGTACCGGTCTCGATGCACAGGTACTCCCAGCCCTGAGAAACCGAAGCCGGACCGGAAACAATGCCCAGCAGCGGGGTCTGTGCATCCTCGAAATACTGGCCGTCTGCAAGGATCATCGTCGTCAGCATATGGCCGATGGAAACATTGCATCCGTACTGATCCAGCGCAAAGGTTGCGGCGGTCGGCGCGCCATCCGTGGTTCCCTTGTCATCGATATACTCGAACTCCAGCTCATAGTCCGGGAGCATATTGTCCTCTGCAATGACATCGCTGGCCGCCTGAATTGCTGCCTGATACTGTGCATAGAACTGCTGGCTTTGGCCGGACATCGGGCACATGACGGCAACCTTGACGATCTTCTTGGTCCCATCACCTGCTGCGGCAGAAGCAGCTGCCGAACCAGTGGAAGAAGCAGCCGTGCTGCTGCCGGAAGAAGATCCTCCACAGGCGGTCATTGCTCCGACTGCTGCCATGGCACCACAGATGGATAAGAAATTACGGCGAGAAATCTTTTTCATGTTAGTACCCTCCTTCGCTAACATTCCATTGTGCGGGGTGTTTTACGATTCTTCTCTTTTTTGGCGTACGCTGTTTGAATGTTCGACATGGCTTCGTCTCTCTTTTGTGACATCGTACGTCTCACGTCGAACATATTATCTCATTTTGTCTCTATTTTGTCAACATCAATCCATTTGATTCGTGTGATGTCACAAAACCCACTTTTCGTTTTCGTCATTTTGACCATCTTTTCACATTTTTGATCCCTGAAATTTACTAAAAATTTGTTGAAACACGGTTTTGAACCTCAAAAAATCACTGTTCTGCATAAAAAAGAACCGCCGTATGTCTGCGTCGGAGGATCCCCCTCTCCCAGAACAATACAGCAGTTCTCCCTGAAACAGGCTGTGGCCTGTATCTTATTCTATCGTATTCTTAAATGTCTTTTTCCTCTTGTGCAAGCTTCTGATGGATGCAGTCCCAGTTATATTTCAAATGCTGCTGCATCGCCTCCCGTGCCTTCTCCGGGTCATGCGCCGCAATTCCGTCCGCAATTGCACGATGTGTCTCGATCGTTTCCTGCAGCAGAGCGCTATGGGTCATTGCGATCAGCATATCCACGCTCCGGTTGATCACAGGAATGATCTTCGGCACAACAATATTTTTGCTTGCCTGCGCAATTGCCACATGAAATCGGATATCCTCTTCCAGATGCGGCGCATCCTGACAGATCAGACGCTCGACGCGATCGCAAAGGTCGTAGATCTCGCGGATATCCTCCAGTGTTGCTTTGCGCGCAGCCTGTTCCGCGATCCACGGCTCGATCACCATTCTGATTTCCAGCAGATCCAATCCCAGCTTTTGCTGGTCCTGCTCATAGTTGAATCCAAACGGATCCTCCACAATTCCCGGGTTCTGGGTCACAAAGGTACCTTTTCCTCGTTGGATCGTAAGGATATTCCTCGCGACCAACTGTTTTACAGCCTCTCGTATCGTACCGCGTCCAACCCCAAGCTCCTGCGCCAGATCAAATTCATTGGGCAGGCGGTCGCCTTCTTTCAGCTCCCGTTCCTGAATCAGCTGTGCGATCTGCTCGGCGACACGTTCCGCCAGAGGCTGATTTTCTTTTTGTACCGCATTAAACATTTCACATTCTCCAATCTCCTGCCGGATTGTCTCTCTCCAAAGACAATTTCGTCTTATGACGTCCGACGTCTTTCTTTTAACTTAGAGTACCATTCATTTTAGGAATTGTCAATCCATCTCATCAACTTTGTTTTTCAGATCAGGTCTTGAAATCCGCCGTACAGATGTGATATAGTAAAGTCATGGCTTCGTCTTTCTTCCAATGGAAGAGAGGTTTCTGATGAAAAATACAATGATTCCGGATTCGATCTGGATAAATGCCCACATTCAGACTATGGATGATTCTCTTCCCTCAGCGCAGGCTTTTGCCGTTGCCGGGGGAAGGATCACTGCGCTTGGCACCGACGATGAGATCCTTTCGCTCCGTGGCCCGCAGACAGAGATCCATGATCTGGAGGGGCATTTTGTTTACCCCGGATTTATCGAAGGCCATATGCACCTTCCGATGTATGGTGACAGCCTGCTGACCCTGCCCGTCCGGGATCGCTCCCGGCAGAAGATCCTTGAAATGGTTCGTCAGCGTGTTGCACAGTCTGCTCCCGGCGAGTGGATCGTCGGCGGAATGGGTTGGAACAACGAAGTCTGGGACGATCCTTCCTATCCTTCTGCGCTTGAACTGGACGCAGTCGCGCCTCAGAATCCGGTCCTGCTTCCCCGGATGGACGGCCACATGATCTGGGTCAACCATCGTGCTCTGGAAGCCGCCGGAGTGACCGAACAGACCCCTGATCCAGAGCACGGAGAATTTATGCGGAACCCCGACGGCACACTTCTGGGCTGCGTCACAAATGAGGCCGCTGAACAGGTCAAAGCGTTTGTTCCGGAAAAGACCGCCTTACAGAGAAAAGATGCTCTGCTTGCCGCACAGCAGCAGCTTCTTCAATACGGTGTAACCAATGTGAACGACATGGGCACCGCCCTTGAAGATGTTCACGACCTGAAAGCATTGTACGAAAGCGGCGAGTATAAGCTCCGCTTTCACGGCGCGCTTCGTTACGCACTCGGGCCTGACGCCCCTGCGGACGAAAAGGCTTATCTTGCTCAGTGTCCGGAAATTGATCTCTACAACGGTCATTTTACCGTCCGGGCCTGTAAGCTTCTCGGCGATGGCGCAGTCGGTTCCCAGAGTGCGTGCCTGAAGCAGGATTATTCCGATCGTCCGGGACATCGCGGTGTCAAAATGCGCACGGATTCCGAGCTGTACGCCTGTGTACGGGAAGCGGCAGAACATGGAATGCAGATGATCATCCACGCAATCGGTGATGATACCATCGATCAGGTTCTCCGGGTCTACCAGCAGGTTCTGCAGGATGTTCCGACGCCGGATCACCGTTGGCACATCGAGCATTTCCAGACAGTTGACGGCGATCAGCCTGAGCGTGCCCGGGAGCTTGGTGTCTGGCCCAGTATGCAGCCCCTTCATGCGCCGAACAGCGCGTCCATGGCACTTCGCCGTCTCGGGCCAGATCGCGCCAGCCGCGCGTACGCCGGCGGTCTTGTCCTGCGAAAGATCGGGCATATCTCGTGGGGATCGGATGCACCCGTCGCCACGCCTTCCCCTCTGAGCGGAATGCACGCTGCTATTACGCGAACAAACGACAAACTTCTTCCCAAGGGAGGATTCTTCCCGGAGAATGCCGTGACCCCAGAAGAGGCCCTGCTGGGGTATACCCGTTGGGGTGCGGAGGCTCAATTTACAGAGAAGGAATGCGGTACCCTGAGCGTCGGCAAATATGCTGACTTTGTCGTGCTGGATCAGGATCTGCTGAAAACCGCTTCGGAGGTTCCGGATGATCTGCTGAAACTCCGTGTCCTGATGACGGCCATCGATGGATGCCCCGTCTATAGGGCAAAGAACTGAGCAGGAGGTTCTGTTATGAGATCGTTTCCCTACCCCATTCCGGAGGAGAAGAAAGTCCGGGTGATCCTTGATACCGATTGCGCCTGTGAAGCTGACGACCCGTATGCGATCGTACACGCACTCCTGAGTCCCAAGATCTCCGTGACCGGGATCTGCGCAGAGCATTTTGCCGACCGTTTCGGCCCTGACAGTATGGAGGAAAGTTATCGTGAGATCCTCCACGTTCTGGATCTTGCCGGACTGAATGGGCAGGTACCGGTTTTCCGCGGAAGTCCCTGCGCACTGTCCGACGAAACCACTTCCTCTCCTTCCCCTGCATCGCAGTTCATTATTCAGGAGGCTCTGCGGGATGATCCCCGCCCGCTGTTTATCGCCGGACAGGGTGCTCTGACAAATGTCGCGTCTGCCCTGCTGGAAAAGCCTGAAATCGCTGACCGCTTCACTCTGGTCTGGATCGGCGGCGGTACCTATCCGGACGGCGAGTCGGAGTTCAATGCGGAAAACGATATTGCTGCCGCCAACGTCCTGTTTGGCTCTGCGGTAGAGCTCTGGCAGGTTCCGAAGAATCTGTATTCCAAGATGACCGTTCCATTCAGCGTCCTGCACGAGAAGGTCGCCCCCTGCGGAGAAATCGGACAGTACCTCTTTCAGCGGGTCATCGATACAAATTATAAGTTTGTGTCCTGGATCAAACGTCCCGGATATACTCCGGCCGCAGTTGCGGCATCCTACCCCGGCGGAGAAATGTGGATCTTGGGGGACAGCCCTGCCATCGGCCTGATCCTGTTTGACGAACGGTATTCCTTTGTCTATCGCCCCGCCCCTCGTTTTACGCCGGATTCCCGTTATCTGCCCGCTCCCGACCCACAGCGTCTCATCCGCGTTTATACCGAGATCGACCGGGAATTCATCCTGAGTGATTTCTATGCAAAGCTCCGCTGGCATTTTGGCGCGGACCCCAAATAAGATTTGCTCGATAAAATTCGCCCGTGGCTTTATGGCAAGAGTTTCTCATCCAGAACTTCCGCCGGGTCACGGGCATTTCCATGCGACCAGAGTTCAAAGTGGAGGTGCGCGCCGGTGGCTCGTCCGGTCTGGCCGACGGTTCCGATGATCTGGCCGGCACCCACGACCTCGCCGGGGCGGACAAAGAGGTATTGCAGATGCGCGTAGACGGTTTCCTGTCCATTTTCGTGGCAGAGGCGCAGGACGTTGCCGTAACTGGTACTCATCCGGGCCTGTGACACCACGCCGTCCATCACCGCAAGAACGGGTGTCCCCTCCCCGCAGGCAAGGTCGATCCCACGGTGAAACGTCTTCTGCCCGGTGAAGGGGTCCTCCCGCCAACCATACGCATCGGACACACGCCAGCCGCTGCTTTCCAGCGGGAAGCGGCAACTCTGCGCTTTCCCGGCCCGCGCGGTCAGGCCCGCCATCCCGATCAGGATCGCCAGCAGCAATGCCGCCACGACCCGGCGGTACGGCCGTTTTGCCGTTCTGTTCTGCTTTATCCGCATTTGGTTCCCTCCCCGTTTTCCGCAGTTTATGCGATTGTTGAAGAAAATAGCCCTCGGGATGTTCCCCGGGTACACAAAAAGACCCTCAGCCATCTGGCCAAGGGTCGCACGCCGGTATTTTTCAATCCGTTCATCTGCCCCGCCGGGCGGGACGGTCAATGAAGATCCGCAAGATACATTTTCTGGTAAAGAGGTTCCGCTGACGGGTTTTCCAGAATCAGCAGGCGGAGTTTTTTGTCCAGCCCGCCTGCGTAACCGGTCAAACTTCCCTGCTGACCCACGACACGGTGGCAGGGCACAAGGATGGACACGGGGTTATGCCCCACTGCGCCGCCCACTGCCTGCGCCGACACCCGCCTGCCGGTCTCCGCTTCCAGCTGCTTTGCCAGCGCACCGTAAGTGGTCGTTTTGCCGTAAGGGATCTTCCGCAGCAGTTCCCAGACCGCCCGGCGGAATGCTGTCCCTTCCAGATGCAGCCGCGGCATGAAATCCGGCTCCTGACCGGAGAAATAGAGATCCAGCCAGCGGCACGCGCTTTCCAATACCGGCGGCAGAGCGGTTTCCTCGTTTTCCGGGGCAACGCCTTCCGGAAGGTATTTCTGCCCCTCAAACCATGCCCCGGTCAGACCCTCTTCATCGACCGCCAGCAGCATCCTGCCAAGAGGGGATTTGTACTCAGTTGTGCGGGTCATGGCGTCACATCCTTTCACATTGCGTGAAACAGAAAGCTTTCAGAAGAATTCTTTTTGATCGCTCTTGCGACAAACAGCGTAAGAGCCGTGGCGGAACTTCCATCCTTCTCCCACGGTTGTTTCTTTTCGTTTTTCAGTATACCAGATCTTTCGGCTCCTTTCAATCGTCCTGTACGGAGCACGCACCGGAGCTTTACGGACACTGTTCCGCTGACAACAAGAAATCCCGTCCCGGAAAGCGGATATGCTCCCGGGGCGGGATAAGATTATTTTATGGTGAATTTAATCTGTATATCGTCGAATTTTACTCCAATTCGGTAAGTTCAATTTCTTACTAAACAAATTTGTTTAGCGAGACTGTTTTTTGTAGGTTGCTTTTCCATGAGGTTGCTGTGGTAGATGTGGCTTGCTGATTTTTTAGTATCAGGATAGTATCACGCAACCAGTGGGATCTCTGGGAGTATTATAGCCGATGATTCATCCAAAATCAAGGATAATTCCATCATTCATCCTGAAGGCTTAAAATGTCTCCCAAGCAAATATAGGTTTGAATAATGCACCGGGTCGCATCTTGTCTTGTCACCTCATGATGAACACCCTTGCATTGCAAGTCCGTCAGATTATCCATCCAATCCAGTAGATAAATCACATTGCTTCCAACCATACTTTTAGAGGGGCTCTTATCTTCCAGCTTTTCAATCACCGCTGAAAGTTTATTTTTATAGTGCTCTCCACTAACGTCAATTTCCTTTCCAGATTTTGTTTTATACTTTTTCTCTTCGTATCCCGGAAAGTATTTTTCAAACAGTTCTTTGGCCGTTTCCTCAAAAAGTCTTCTACACGTTGTTAACGCCTGCGAGTATAGTTCCGGATTATCTGAACCAATTTTATCCTCTATCGCTTGAAGTTTAAGAAGAATTTCTTTTGAAAGCTTAGAAAACTCATTTTCCACTCTTGTTCGATATTCAGAAAAAACCGTTGTCGCCACATTTCCAAATGAAATCTCAATCTGCTTCTTCAGAGCATAATCATAATACCTTGATTTTAAAACTGAGAGTTTTTTCTCTGTTAGTCCAATATCATCCACTATATTTCTTGTAGACATTGTTACCGATGCTGTTAAATTATTTACCGCAACAGCAGCGTAATCTCCAGACACCGACGCACCCTTTGTAGTAAAATTATTAACTGCATTTTTCTCTGCCTCCACTTTCTTTTCTAATTCAGATGCAAGTTCCGTAAAAATGCATTTTCCAGTTTTGTCAATAAACCCTCGTCCATTTTTATATCCGATGTCAAAAGCTGCCGATGGAATATGAACCCCATCCGCTTCTTTAGGATACCCACCGTATTCATACTGTAGCCATATAATTGCATCCACGTCATTCAAAAGCCTTGCGATTTTTAAACATTGTAAAAGAGCAGATGTCGTTGTTATAGTATCGTCTTCTATTCCATTTAAAACTTTCTCACATGCCAACTGAGCACTTTCAGTCTTCGTCATTGTTTTTCACCTCAAATAAATTTCCGCCAATCCCAAAGAACTTGTCAAAGAATCCTTTCAGCTTGTCGATCACACCCTGTTTTTTCTGCGCACGGCCACCGCCGCCAAAGCGCGAAACGGGCGGCATCAGCTTGTCAATATCAGTGCTCACAGTTTTGATTTCGCCATCACGGAACGCATTGGCCAGATACTTGCGGGTCTCCGGCTCCTTCAGCTTTTCCTCTTGGATGATCTTTGCAAGCTCTTTCTCCCGCTGTTCGGACACATAGGTGTTCCACTCTGCCATCACATCATCCACATCGTTGACCCCTGCAATAAACGTTTCAATCAGCTGCTTTTTGCTACGCAGTTCCGGGCTGGCATCAATCGCCTTGCGAATCGTGATGAGCACTTCTTTATCATCGCAATGGGTATCATGGTACTTTTTGACCAGCATCAGGATGTAGTCAATGTTGATTTCGACCTGCCGAATCAGCTCCACCTCGAACACCACATCATCCGTGATATCCTCTTTGGTTTCACCGTGCTTCTTGTTACGCCATTCATCCCGCAAATCCTGATAGCGGCCAAGATAATCCTGCAAATCACGCTCCGAAATCAGCTCGTTGCCCTTGAAATCATCAAAGGAGGACAGCAGGTTCCGCATCCGCAGCAATGCGCCAAACAGCACGATAAAATCTTTCTGGTTTTGCTCTCCTACAATTTGCGGATCTGTCAGAGGGAACCTGTTTGTCAGGTCGTCGATCATATCGGCATAACCCTGATGGTACTTTCCCTGCTCATCCGTATAGCCGTGATAGTAGTCCGCATATTTGCGCAGCAGGACAATGCCGCCTGCATTTTTATCTCCAAACAGCGAAATTGCCGCATCCACTCGCTTTTGCAGGTTGCGGAAGCAGACGATATTGCCAAAGGTCTTGATGCTGTTCAGGATACGGTTTGTCCGGCTGAACGCCTGAATCAGACCGTGCATCTTCAGGTTCTTGTCCACCCACAGGGTGTTCAGGGTCGTGGCATCAAAGCCTGTCAGGAACATATTGACCACGATCAGCAGGTCAAGCTCCTTGTTCTTCATGCGGAGCGATACATCTTTGTAGTAATTCTGGAACCGTTCGCCATCGGTAGAATAGTTCGTATGGAACATCTCATTGTAATCCTGAATGGCTGCGTCCAGAAAATCCCGACTGCTCTGGTCGAGGTTAGAGGTGTCTTCCGGGTTTTCCTCGTCCAGAATCCCGTCTGTTTCGGCTTCGTTGGCTCCATAGCTGTAAATGGTGGCAATGCGCAGCCGCTTGGTCGGGTCTACCGCCATCTGCTTCTTGAATTCCTGATAATACAGCTTCGCCATCGGCACAGAAGCCACGCAGAAAATCGAATTAAAGCCGCTGACACGCTGCTTCTGCTTGATTTCCTCCACTGCACCACGCTGGGCAGAGGCAACCTCCGCCACATTCGTCAGCAGATTGAACTCATACGATTTGTCTCCCCGATAGGTTTTCTGGTCAAAGTGGTCAAGGATATACTTGGTCACCAGCGAGATGCGCTGGGGTGCCATGAATGCTTTTTCCCGGTCAATATCCCAGACTTGTTTATCGTCCATATCCAGCTCTGCGTCCATCGTCTTGATGTAGTCCACACGGAACGGCAGCACATTCTTGTCGTTGATGGCATCCACGATGGTATAAGTATGCAGCTGGTCACCAAAGGTCTGTGCCGTGGTAAAATAACGTGGGTCAGTAGAAGTTCCTGCATTGGCCGCAAAAATCGGGGTGCCTGTGAAGCCAAACAGATGGTATTTTTTGAAATTGTGAACAATGGCCTTGTGCATATCACCGAACTGGCTACGGTGGCACTCGTCAAAGATGATCACAACGTGCTTCTGATAGACCTCATGCCCCGGATTCTTTTTGATGAAGGTCGCCAGCTTCTGGATGGTGGTAATGATGATATGTGCTTCCGGGTTTTCCAACTGACGTTTCAGTATCGTGGTGCTGGTGTTGGAGTTTGCTGCGCCCTTCTCAAAGCGGTCATACTCCTTCATGGTCTGGTAGTCCAAGTCCTTGCGGTCTACCACGAATAGCACCTTGTCGATATAGGGCAGCTGCGATGCCAGCCGTGCTGTTTTGAAAGAAGTCAGCGTCTTGCCGGAGCCTGTGGTGTGCCAGATGTAGCCGCCACCCTCGATGCTGCCATACTTTTTGTAGTTGTTGGCGATCTCGATGCGGTTTAATATCCTCTCGGTTGCCGTGATCTGATATGGGCGCATCACCATCAGCATCTTTTCTGAGGTAAAGATGCAGTACCGGGTCAGCACGCTCAGGATCGTGTGCTTTGCAAAGAATGTCCGGGTAAAGTCGATCAGATCCGTTAGCACGCGGTTGTTTGCATCGGCCCAGTAGGAGGTAAATTCAAAGCTATTGCTGCTCTTTTCCTTTTTGGTCTTTCCGTGTTTGGCGTCCTTGATGGCATTGTAGCGGGTGCTGTTGGAGTAGTACTTGGTATTTGTGCCGTTGGAGATCACAAAAATCTGCACATACTCATATAAGCCGCAGCCCGCCCAGAACGAATCCCGCTGGTAGCGGTTGATCTGGTTGAACGCCTCCCGGATGGCCACCCCGCGCCGCTTCAGTTCCACATGAACCAGCGGAAAGCCGTTGACCAGAATCGTCACATCGTAGCGATTATCATGCCGCGCACCGTCCGCCTGCTTCACCTCGTACTGGTTGATGACCTGCAGGCGGTTGTTGTGGATGTTCTTTTTGTCGATCAGTGTGATATTTTTGGAACTTCCATCATCCCGGTGCAATACCTGCACATTGTCTTCCTGAATCTTTCGGGTCTTTTCGGGAATATGTTCGTTGGGGTTGGCAATTACATCACTGAAAAACTGCCGCCACTCCGTATCGGAAAACTGGTAGTGGTTCAGCTCTTCCAGTTGACTGCGGAGGTTAGCAATCAGTTCATCCTCGGTATGCAGCGGCAGATAGGTATAGCCCTGCTCACACAACAGCCGGATAAACTCTTTTTCCAGTTCCGCCTCGCTCTGGTAGCTGTCCGAGCGCACCTTGGAGGGCTCATAGGTGGCAACAACAGTATCTTCATTGGTAGCCGCAACGATATTGAAAAAGGACATTTTCGCACCCGCCTTTTACTCATACAAACCTGCTTCTTCTCGTTCCACTCGAATATCTCGCAGTTTTCTTCCCTGATAAAGCCAATGCACCGGCCCTTGTAGCGGATAGGTCGTCTGCATGATTTTTTGAGCCAACGCAGAAAGCGAGTAGGTTTTACCCTGATACTCAATTTGCCTATCATCTTTTACTACGGCTACAACCTCAGGATGATTTTGCAGCACGACCTCTGCCCCCATCGGAATACCGCATTTAATAAATGAGAACGGGGCTTTGCGTTCTTTTGCTTCTTCCTGAATTTCAGCCGCAACTTCTTCGTCTGCAATCTCATGGCCTTCCGGGGTAAGACGCTGCAATTTATCCATTGTGCCGCTTAGTTTTGCAATGCTCTCCAAAAGCGCATAAGCATCCTCTTTTGTCATTGCGTAAAACTCTTTTGTTCTTGTCTTGCCATCGAACGTATCAATAGCGCGCAAATCAGGATTCAAACGGTCGATCAGGCTATGCAGTTCTTTATCTTGTAGCGGAGCTGAAACATCGTAAGTAGCATATACCCGAAACGCAAATGGGATGCACTCGCTTCGATTTAACTGTTTCAGTCGATTCTCGATATTGGTCGCATAGCCAATTTTTACATAATCCGGAAAAGAGGGATTTGTCAGGATATAAATTACACCAGCCTTTTTTGCTGCACTCACGTTGCAGCCACCTCCTTAAACGTCAACAATTTATCTCGATAATATTCATACTGCTTTTGGCGTGCTTCAATTTCAGCGGGCAAACCAATGTTGAGGTCAGAACAGATTTTCTCAAAGTTGTCCAATACATTCACAATGCGGTTCTGGACATCGAGAGGTGGAATTGATACCTTTTGTTTTTTTAACATGGGAACAGTCAACTGCGGTATTCCACTCATTGGAATTTTATATTTTCTTCCCTGAAGGCAATAGTACAAATACTTTGTATTAAGTCGCTTAATATCTTTAGGTATCAGCGTTATAAGCCTAATGATAGGAAAATATGGATAATCTCTATACTCAGCATATCCAATTGTTCCTCTTGCAGCAACTGTTACAGATGGCTCAACTACTTTGGGAATATCTGTGTATCCATAAAGTGCATTTATGCCACTTCCATTACTAATGATTGGTATTTTGTACCGTTCCGTCTTTTCTTTTGAAAATCTATCTTTAGGAACGTCCCCTCCTGCCGACAAATTGCAAACTTCACCAATTTCTAGTTCTTCTATAATTGTTTCATATTGTAGCAATTTATCTCTGTAATAGCTATATTGTGCCTTTCTGGCTGTAAGTTCTGCTGTAAGTTGCCTCTGCAATTCTACAACACTTTCAGTATAGCTATCCAACATACGGACAATTTCACGCTGAATTTCAAGAGGTGGAAGTGGAACCATTCTTTTATTCATACTTGCCATGGATACATGAGGCATTGTAGATTTTGTCAATGATTTTTCAATATCATCAACGTCCATTGAAAGAAAATGATACAAAAACTTCTTGTTTATTAAATTCTCATCAAATTTAAGTTTCCATATATGATAATGAAAGATTGCCTTATCTTCATTCCATATTTGTGGACCAAGAGTTGCCGCCCATGTATAAAGCAAATCCCCACGTTCGCAATATTTATCCGGTTCCAGCTCCAAATCGGAATAATACCAATTCTCGTTCGTATAAAAATTCCCAACACGAAGGACTTTATACTTTCCGTTATCAAGCAATTCTGTCTGCTTGTATGCACGACCATTAAGGAATTGAATAACCTCACTCATCGGTTTATATTCCACACCATCCGGGCAAAGCTCCCGAATCAGTTCATCTAGTTTTGGCATTTTGGTTTCCTCACTGTCAAACAAGTACAGTTTCTAATCTTTTTCTCAGTTTCTCTTTCAATTCATTTATATCTTGGTAAATCAATATATTATCCCCACGTAGGTCAAAATGAACGCTTTCATTTTCAAAGAAATCTTTCTTACAGGTCAAAATCAGTTTAAGTGGATGATTGCAAAGCTGCAATCCTCTCGCAATTCCAGCCTCATAATATACACCACCACGATTTCCAGTCAAATCGGCAATTACTGCAATCGAATTTTTTATATCTGCCTCAATTTCTTCGATGATTAGACCTGTATAGTCTTTTCTATCAATTCGCATTGCTGTATAGCCCATGTCCTCGGCAACCGGCTTATATGCCTGGTCATAGAAATCATCCATCTCATCAGAGAACATCATTGCCACAAAGATTTGATTAGTCTTTTTAGGCGGTTTTGCCGCTACTTTTTCATACTTTCGTTTATATAATTGGCGAAGTAAAGCAGTAAGGTTTTCACACCTATTAAAATGGTCTCCCTGCTGTTTAATTCCGTCTATCAACGTCCATGCCTCTGTATCATTTTCTCCAACTTCATCCAAAAACGCTTCCACCTCATAAACCCATTCACTTACCGTTGGCATCTTTGGATTATCAATCAACTCTCTGAGTTTTTCCTTCTCGTCCATATAGCTGTTTTCCTCCATCTTTATTCTGCACTTTCCTCCAAATACCTGTCAAAATCGCTCTGGTACAACCGATCCTGCACCACACGGTACTTTTCAAACTCCGTTTCGGCGTGCATTTTTGCAAGCTGTGCCGAGATTTTGCCTGCATCCTTCAGCACTTCCAGATCATCTGCCTGCAAATAGATGTCCAGCCGCTTGGCCCAGTCCTCCATGGTCATAGGGATATGACGGCGGGCACGGTTCTCGGCAAGGTCGAGGTATGCCGAAACGATCAGCTCCATGGACTTCATTTCATCTTCGGTCAGATAGTTTTTCGCCACCGAAACATCGCTCTTTTTGATTTTGCCGTCGGGAGCGTCCTTCCATGTGTGGAGCCCCATGTGCGGCTTTTCGGCATCAGCCCTCTCATAGATCAGCTCTGCCGCCGTATGGCGATGCACAGCATAGTGCATCTTGTTCTGTACCTTCGCAAAAAACTCTTTTGTGGTCAGTGCGTTGCGGTCATAATCCAGCGAAGTAGCGTAAATGTCAGTGAGTTTCTGGTAGAAGTTGCGCTCCGAAATGCGAATTTCCCGGATACGCTCCAACTGCTCTTCAAAGTATTTCTTGGTCAGGACTGTGCCGCCGTTTTTCAGGCGTTCCTCGTCCATTGCCCATCCCTTGATGGTGTACTGCTCCACGATCTGATTTGCCCAGACACGAAACCGCACCGCCCGCTGGTTGTTCACCTTGAAGCCGACCGCAATAATCATTTGCAGATTATAGTGGTTCACGCTGCGAGTAACCTGTCGGCCACCCTCATTTTGAACTATTCGGAATTTCCGAATAGTTGCCGCTTCGTCCTGCTCATGGTCAGCATAAATCTTTTTGATATGCTCATTGATGGTCGGAAGCCCCACATCGTAAAGGGTCGCCATCATCTTTTGCGTCAGCCAGATGTTTTCATCCTCGTAGCGCATCTCAATGCTGTCCTTATCCTCGCCCATAGAGGCAACAAAGGTCAGGTATTCCGCCGCAGAAGAACGTACCAATGCAGAATCTTTCTTTTCGCTTTCCATCTCAGCCCTCGATTTCTGCCACGATCTGGTCAATGGCGGCCCGCAGTTCGTTTTCTCGTGCTACGATTTGTGCAATTTCAGCGTTCAGCTTTACAATGTCGATCTTCTCACGGGTGTCCTTGGCTTCCACATAAGTAGAAACCGACAGGTTATAGTCATTTTCCTGCACCTCGGAATACTCCGCCAGATGGGAGAAGTGTGCTTCTTCTGCCCGCTGTGCAAAGGTGTCCACTATTTTGTTAATGTTCTCCGGGGTGAGTTTGTTGTTGTTCGTCACCTTGACGCACTCGGAAGAAGCATCAATGAACAGCACCTTATTGTCCGTTTTACCCTTTTTCAGCACCATGATGCAGGTGGCAATACTGGTACCAAAGAACAGGTTGCTCGGCAACTGGATGATGCAGTCAATGAAGTTGTTGTCCACCAGATACTTGCGGATCTTCTGCTCTGCGCCGCCACGGTACATGATGCCGGGGAAACAAACGATTGCCGCCGTACCGTTGGAAGCCAGCCATGCCAGCGAGTGCATGATAAACGCCAAGTCCGCTTTGCTCTTCGGAGCCAGCACACCAGCCGGAGCAAAGCGAGGGTCATTGATGAGCAGCGGATTCTCGTCACCGGCCCACTTGATGGAGTACGGCGGATTCGATACGATCAGCTCAAAAGGTTCATCATCCCAGTGCTGCGGATTGGTCAGCGTGTCCTCACAGGCAATGTCGAATTTGTCAAATTCGATGTCGTGCAGAAACATATTGATGCGGCACAGGTTGTACGTTGTTATGTTGATTTCCTGCCCAAAGAAGCCGTTGCGCACGGCATCCCGTCCCAGCACCTTTTCTGCCTTCAGCAGCAGCGAACCGGAACCGCAGGCAGGATCATAGACCTTGTTGATTTCCTTCTTGCCTACCGTACCCAGCCGAGTCAGCAGCTCCGAAACATCGGCAGGCGTAAAGAACTCGCCGCCGGACTTGCCCGCATTGCTGGCGTACATGGTCATCAGGTATTCGTAGGCATCGCCAAAAGCATCAATGTCATGCTCTTTCACATCGCCAAGGTTCATATCTGCCACGCCGTTCAGCAGTTTCACGAGCTTCTCATTGCGCTTGGCAACAGTCGCACCCAGCTTATTGCTGTTGACATCGTAATCATCGAACAACCCTGCAAACTGCCCCTCGGAGGAGCTGCCCTTTGCGGATTCCTCAATGTGCCGGAAGACTGTTTCCAGCGTTTCATTGAGGTTTTCATCGCTGGCCGCTTTTGCCCGCACATTGCAGAACAACTCACTGGGCAGGATGAAGAACCCTTTTTCCTGTACCAGCCCTTCCCGTGCCTGCTCTGCCTCTGCATCAGACATATCTTCATAGCGGAAATCCGGGTTGCCTGCATCAATTTCGCCCTGATTGATATAGCTGGCAATGTTCTCCGAAATATAACGGTAGAACATCGTACCGAGAACATAGCTCTTGAAATCCCATCCGTCCACTGCGCCGCGCAGATCATCCGCAATCGCCCAGATTGCACGGTGCAGTTCTTCGCGTTCCTGCTCTTTTTTGGTGTCTACCATTTTTATTTCCTCCATCAAATGCGGATTTCCGCATTGTTTTCTTTCATTTCAACATAGTAAATGTACCACTATTGGTACACCATGGTGTCTTTTTCTAAAAAGGATACACTTTTCCTTTATACTATCCTAGTAAAGCGTACCACAGCTTTTCCGTGATTGCAAGCCGATAAAAATTTCTATTGCTTTTTCAGAGTCGAATTATCACTTATATGTACAGACCCCCGCCAACATTCGCTGACGGGGGTCTGCTATGCTTACAGCTCTACGCTGTTCTGCCTGTTCTTCTTTTGGCTTCTATCTGTGGTCTGCTCCTGTTCCCTCATAAGTCCAATGACCTGCTGCATCTTTTCGGCACCGAAATAGTTCCATACTCGCCTGAAATCACGTTTCATCGCATAGAGCTGAGAGTTTTCAGCCTCCACCTCTTTCAGCCGCTGGCTTAGATGATGGGTAGCCTTCTTCTCGTCCTGATAGAAGTGCGGATACTTATCCCGCTCGTCCTTGACCTCCCGGTACTTCCGATGGAGGGCAAAGAGTACCTTCACCAGCTTCTGGATCAGCGGTATGGCCTTTTTCTCCCGGTAACTCTTGGCGGTCTCAAACGTGGCTGCTTCCGGCACCCATTCCTCCGGCCGCTGAGAGTACTGCGCTGACAGGTTTTCCAGCCCCTCCATGATGGGAGTCAGTTTGTTCAGCTTCTGGCTCTGCTTCTGGTAAGTCTGCTCCACTTTCTGCATCCGCTGCTCGGCAGCGTCTACGGCTGTCTGTACCGTTTCCAGCTGCTCCTGTATCTCGGTCAGGTCGGTCTGGCACTCCTGCTTGGCAGCTTCCAGAGCCGCCACCTCTTTACTGCGCTCCCGCTTTTTGAGGTCCAGCACAGACAAGTGCTCTTCGTGGGTGCCTTTCTGTTCCCACTCGATGCCGTGCCTCTCCATCACGGCAGCAAGCTGCTCCTTCTCGCCGTTCTATCCGAATGAAGTTCCAGCAGGTATTCCCTGTTCGGCACTGTGCTGTCCCGATATATCGTAATATGTCAGGCGCTCGCTTGCTGTCTGGCAAGGTCTTTGCGGTTTATACTGTTCGGACGGTCGTTTTGTTTTCATTAAACTTATTTGTTTAATTTTAGCTTACTATACTAAGCATATTTGTTTTTGTCAAGTGGCTTTTCGGAAAATATTAAACTTTTTTGTTTTGTATCACCTTGACTTCTCCTAAACATATCTGCTATACTCATTGTAAAATACATACAAGGAGTGGACACGTTATGGCGATTGGGGAGAGAATACATTTTTTCCGCATTCTGCGTGGGATGACGCAGAAATATCTTGGTACGATTGTCGGCTTTCCCGAACGGAGCGCAGATGTGCGTCTGGCACAGTACGAAACGGGCACACGCAAACCGAAATCAGAGCTTACCGCTGCGCTGGCACAGGTGCTTGATGTTTCCCCGCAGGCTCTTGATGTTCCCGACATTGACAGCTATATCGGATTGATGCACACTCTGTTTACCCTTGAAGATATTTACGGTCTGACCGTCAGCGAAGCAGACGGAGAGGTCTGCTTAAAGGTAGACAAGAGCAAAGGCAAAGAAGCCTATGAGCTGCTGAAAATGCTGCACGCTTGGAAAGAACAAGCGGATAAGCTATCTTCTGAAGAAATCAGTAAAGACAAATACAATGAGTGGCGTTACCATTACCCGGAATTTGATACCACGCAAATTTGGGCGAAAGTTCCTTCGCAGGAACTTAGTGCCGCTATGGTTGAAGCCTTCAAAGACAAACTCAAAACCGATGATTGAAAGCAGGTGTACTATGGCGTCAAGTAAAGATTATTTAACCTTTGTATTAGAACAGCTATCCGATTTGGACAGCATCTCCTATCGGGCAATGATGGGCGAGTACATTCTCTACTACCGTGACAAAATCGTTGGCGGTATTTACGATGACCGCTTACTTGTAAAACCTGTATCCTCTGCCATTTCCCTTATGCCAACAGCAACTTACGAATTACCCTATGAGGGAGCAAAGGAAATGCTTTTAGTCGATGGTGTTGACAGCAGAGAATTTCTTTGCAACCTGTTTCTGTCTATGTACGATGAACTTCCTGCACCAAAGAAAAAGAGAACCACCTCCAAAAAATAACGACAAAAAGCCCTTAGCCATGAGTTTCATACCCACAGCTAAGGGCTTTATAATATGGATTTATTTGCTGCACAACCGCCCGTCAATCATTCTCTAACCTTTAAACCACTGGATTGCAAGAATAATGGCACTTATACAACTGTTATCAATTTGTTATCAAAAGACTTTTAAAAATGCTGCAAACCCGCATAAACGCTTGGTTTGCTAAGCATTTTTGTTTACTCGAGCTCGATTCTGGAAAGCTGTTTTCTGGTTGTAACAGGTACAATTTTCCGGTTTGGCGGAGTGTATTTTCCACTCCGTTCATTGTGTGTTTTTGACTACAACGAAAATTGCTGTCAAAATGATGTCACAGCATCAGGCGGACCGCTTTGCGTCAAGCGCCTTGACTTCCTCGACGGTCAGCCCTTGAGCTTCGGCAATTTCCTCATAGGACAACTTGCCGCCTAAGAGCAGCCGCTTGGCCGCCTCAAGAGCATTTGCCCGCATGCCTTCTTCTCTCACTTCTTCAAAAGCTCTGCACATAGTTGCCACTCCTTTCGTGTCCTCTTTGAAATAGCGTACCCGCTGCGCCAGTACCGGATAATTCATATCATCCGGGTTTGTGCAGGTAAAATCCTGCATCAAACGGCCCAGTTTGGTATCATCCTTGATTTGAGAGTTCACATAAATAATATGTGCTCCATCTCCGAACGGCATTCCCGTTTCTTGGATTGTCCGTTCGATATGATAAATCGGGAGACCGGCTTTCAAAATATCATTTTCAGTGATAAATATCACATAGGTTTCATATAGCTGGTCGTAACGATCACCCGGCTCCGTAATATTGGCATCCATCAAACCGCTGTTGTAACGAGCTCGTCTGACCTCTGCACCACGGTCGTTGCGCTGGATCTCAATGTTATAGGCTTTATTCTGCTCATCCACAGCCAGAATATCCAAGCGGGCCGAGCGACCTTGAATATTATTCAAGCCGTATTGACTGTGAACTTCGCGGATTGTCAGGTCATCACGGTCTAAAATCACCTGAAGCAGGAACTCCGAACACTCCTTATCTTCAAAAACCTTCGTCATAAAGTTATCGTCAATAAGGCGAAGATTCTGAATCCGATGCAGATACTCTTCATGCTTCCGCTCAAAGTCCAACTCCTGCGGCGTCTTATTCTCTCCCATCGGCTCACCTACTTTTATATAACACTTGAATGAATCATTTGTCACATAAAGAATACCACAAAACCGTACTTTTTTCAAGGTGGCACAAAATTCACCCCGGCGGACCATCAAATGCTCCATTCAACTGCCATATACATTATTATAATACATTTGTTTCATACAAATGTCACGCAACAGAAAAAGGACGGCCCGAAAGCCGCCCTTTCCCTTATATACCAACTTTTGATTCCGTCGCGGGTTTCTCAAAGCCAGTACGATTCCTTACCCTTGGTTCAGGATTTGGAACACGTACAAGTATTTCGTCCGGTTCGCAATCCAGCGCTTCGCAGATGAGGTCCAAATGATTCAGATTCATCCTCTCCGCGATTTCGTTGTAATAATCACTGATTGTAGTCGGCCGAATGCCTGTGGCGCGTGCCAGATCTGCTTGCGTCCATTTCAGCTCGCCTAGCTTCTTGGACAGTAAAATTCTAATCATATACTCGCTCGCTCCTTACAATAAAAGATATTCTTTTCTTCTGGAAAAATCAGGGAATTGTTAGATTATCACGAATTTTGTGATTCTTTATTGCATAAAAGCAAAAAAACACCCCCGTCACCTGTTTCGACTTTTCATCTGACAGGTGACGGGGGTGTTGTCATTTGTTCCGAGTATTCAGTTCAGCAAGCTGCCGCTGGTCTGATTCTCTGTACCGTTCATCCACGCCTTCCAAATGGGAGAGACAGCGTTTCAACTCTCCGTTCCAGTAAATCTGCCCAGTTTCCGTTTCCATCCGCTCAATGCCGGCACAAATGCAGGATAGCAGGTCGAATGTAGCCTTGCGGCTGTCCATCTGCAAAATATACCGTTCCCGGCGTTGTTCATCTTCCTTTTCGCGCTTCTTGGCCGCACGGTCCGCCGCGCCCTTGATAAGAAGCTGATTCACGGCAAAGGAAATCGCGCCGCCCAAAACAGTTCCTAAGAACGCCAGCGCCGCCAAGAGCCACGCCGGAACGGTGACAGTAAACACTTCGGCTGTTCCTGCAAGCACCTGTATCCTCCTTTCAGTCGTCGGTGAGTGTCAGCAATTCGATCCATCTCGTGACGGGGAGACGGTCTAAGAGCCATTCCACGCACCATTTAAGCATCCTTCAGCACCTCCAGCCCTGCCTTGGCTGCATTAAAGGTCACCTGCACCACTTTCTGAATCAGGCTGTCCGTGACCAGAAAACGCAAAGGAGCAGGAACCTTTGCGCGCAGCCACGACACGACAACCGCCAAACGGGCTTCGCCCAGCTTGGTGCCAACGAACTCTTTTTCGGCCTTGGTGATGGCCTCAATCGCCCATTCGGCCAGCAGAGCCTTGTATCCCAGACGAATCATGCAGGCCGCAACAACGACCAACGCCACAGCCATAATAGCAACCGTAACGATAGTAGCAGTGTTCATACCTTATCCCCTTTCTCAAAGCAGCTTAGAAAGCGCTGCCTTTGTCTGCGTTCCAACGATGCCGTCCGCAGCCAGATTGTGCGCTGCTTGGAACGCCTTGACGGCCTTTTCAGTGTTTGCACCGAAGATGCCGTCTTGGTTGATGCCCAGCGCTCCTTGAAGCGCGGCATTGTATAGCCGCTGCGGATAACCGCTGGTCGATTTCTTCAGATTTCCGGGGCCGAAGATTTCAGCCTCCCAGTTAGACGTATACGCTGCCGAACCGGGCATGTTGGGGACTCCTGCATAATGATACACCGACACATAGCCCGTCTTAATGTCATTGATGCGAATTTCCCAGTGCAGGTGGCTTCCAGTACTGTGGCCCGTGCTTCCCTCGACACCGATAAGGTCGCCCGGCTTCAACTTCTGGCCTGCGGTCACGCTGATTTTGGACAGGTGTCCAAAATACATATAGTAGGCAGTCGTGCCGATCCGGACCACAACACGCTGGCCGAAGCCTTTCTTCGGGAGTGTCGCGCATTCCCAGCCGGCACGAACAACCGTGCCATAAATCGGGCAATAGATGTTCTTGTCGCTAATACCTACCAGATCATACCCTTGGTGGTACGTTCCATTCGCCCGCAGGTTGCGATACGCCTGTGATACCCTGAATGTGCCTTTATAAGGAGAAATCAACAAATCCACCTCCATTTCAAACAAAAAAGCCGTGCTGACCACCAGCACGGCTTCTCTCAACGTCTTATGGCATCATACTCGGCTTGCAGGATTGCTCTCCGCTCACCATATCCTTCCGGTTCTTCGCCTGTCTCAACAGAGATATCTTCCCATTCATCTAACAGACGAACCGCCGATGCCAGCAGAGCTTCGAGTTTTTGTTCTCGGTTCAAAACTATGTAGCACCTTCTCGCAGCCTCATTCACCAAGCATCTGGCAGAGCTTCTTATACTCTTCCTCGCTCAACCGGTCACTGGCGGCATAAAACACGTCCAGCTTCTTGCGCAGTCCCTTAGTTTTGCCGCGCTCAATCATCCGAGCGCACACTTCATACAGTTCCATTGTTCTACCTCCTCATTCTGCTTCCGCCGTCATCCCTAACTCCAGCAAAGTCAGGCGATATTCTTGATCCACCACAAGGGCATCTGTGCTATCCTGTGCGGCCATCAGCTTGGCCATGGGATCCTTTGCATCCTCCGCAGCTTTTGCCTGCGCGAGCCAGCCTTCATACGCAGCATTCACATCGGCTACAAGGCCGTCATAATACGGCGCTTCCAGCAGATATTCTTCGTACTCCCACCCTGTTACGGTCGCTCCCTGCTGAAGCTGCTCGTATTCGGTCGGGTTGGCAAAGAGCCTCACAATGGCGATTTCAGGCCGTTGCGGGTGGCGTTCTACCATACAAAGCCCATCCGGCTTTGCACTGCCTCTTACTTTCATTTCGTATCACCTCTTTCAAACGCTTGATTTTGATGCTTCGTATGTACTTTTCCTTTACTCGGAAACTGTTACAGTGATTCAACTGCCCTGCACGAGAAAGAAATCCCGCCGCCTGCTGCACGGATACAGGAATACCCATTTTCTGCTTTTTCTGTATCCGTCTGGCCTGCCGTAGCATCCGCAAAAAATTTCTTCGCCGCAACGTAGTAAATCCATGCCAAAACCGAAATCCGACCGCAGACACCGCCCGGGGGCGACCTTTCGCTTTTCGGGCAACGGCCGTGCGATACACTTGCCAATTCTCTTTCACCGCAAGTCCGAGTTCGTCTCGTAAAAATTTCTCAGCCGCAACCCGCGCCCTGTGCAGCATCCGTTTATTTGGCCCGAGCATTGTGATGTTGTCCATGTACCGAGTGTAATATTTCACACCTGGCATCCTAGCTAACATCCAGTCGAGTTTTTCCAGATAAAAGTTTGCTAGCCATTGACAGATGTAGTATCCGATGGCCAGCCCCTGCCCGCAGCTCTTGAGAATGGCCCAAATGAGCCGAAGAAACCGCTTGTCCTTGATTTTGCGGCCAATGGTGCGGATGAGTCTCCGGATTGGGACGCTCGGGTAAAAGTGTCGGATGTCCATCTCGCAGGCATATCTGGTCCCTTTGGGGTCGCAGCTCATGGCGTGAGCAAGGTACTTGCGTATCCTTGCGCCGCCCCGCCCCGGAATGGACGCGCAGCTGTATGGGTGCATTCCTCGCATCAGGACCGGCTTCATGACTTCGACGATCAGGCGATGGACAATGCCGTCCGGCCAGAATGGAACGATCTTCAGCTCTCGTTGCTTCTGGCTGCTGTCGTCGTAGATCGTCTTGAGCTTTGGCCGGGTCGGCACATAGCTTCCCTCTGAAAGAATTTTGTAAGTCTGCTCAACATACTTTTCCAGATGTGTCAGCACCTTTCTGACTTCGTGCCGCCGGTGTTTGTGGCGAGCCGATTCGAGGATGACAAATCGGATGAGGTCTTTGTTGAGCATCTTATCGTACAAATAGCCTACTCTTTTCGGCATAACAGGATGATTCATCTCCTTTTTCGCTTCGCTGCCGTCCGAACCATAGAGGTCTACTAGGCTGCGTCCTGTTGCGAAAATTTCCACCATGTGGTGTGGGAGACCCTGCGCAAAATGTGGAGAAGAAAAAGGTGTCGAGCGCCGATGTTGCTGTTCGAGTTGGACGAGCTGTTGTTGCCGTTGAAGTAGAACAGGCCCGCAACCGAGCCGCCGTCCCAGTCGCCGCCCACATACAGCACAAGCCAGCGCAGAGCGCAGAGAATCCCTATTTTTTAAGTTCCTGCCTCACTTGGCAGGAATCGATGATTGTAAAGCTTCTGGGGGCTGCGGCCCCCAGTCCCCCTCAGGGGACGAAAAGGAGTCGAGCGCCGATGTTGCTGCTCGAGTTGGACGAGCTGTTGTTGCCGCTGAAGTAGAACAGGCCCGCAACCGAGCCGCCGTCCCAGTCGCCGCCCACACACAGCACAAGCCAGCCGCTCGAAGTCCACGAGTAGTCCGGGATGTAGGTGGTCTCGCTGCCTCCGGCAGACGAGGGGTAAATAGCCCACGGTGCAGTTGTGGATGCTCCAAGAGCGCTGATGTATCCGCTGGAAGAAGCTCTGGTTCCCGCATTGGTGTATCCGTCGGAGGTGTCATCGGCGTATTTCGCGGGGTCGGTACAGACATAGACCGTGCTGCCGTTGAAGTTTACGCCGTCCACCCAGTCGAAGACGTTGCCCCACGGGTTTTCGATGTGCCTGTACTGGACGGCAGTTGCACCGTCCGTGCCGTAAGCTCTGCCGGTATGGTAGGTCATGACATCGGTACCGCCGGAAGAAATTGCCGAGCTGCCGCTGCTATAGCCCTTGCCGATTTTGCTCTGGGTGTCCCAGCCGGCGTACTCTACGATGTAGAGCAGGCCGATGGCGCACCAGCTTGCGTAGTCGTACTCGTACCAGCCGGAGCCTTTGCTCTTTGCGCCGCTGCGGGCAGATGCTCTGGTGATGCTTACCAGCGGAGACATTCCGGTGCGCGAAACATGGCCGGAGCCGGTATTGTAGCGACCGACGTATCGGCCAGAGCCGGGGTGCTTGTCCCACCCGGTCTTCTGCTTGTCAGCGATGTAGTAGTACCGCTTTTTTCCACTGGCGTCGTCCACGATCTTGTACCAAAAATCCGGGATGTGGACGACTACATCACCGTTGCTGCTCCTGCTGAAGCCGTTCTCGCCCTGCTTCGGGCCAACGGCGTTGCTCACGATGTTGTACTCCTGCATACCGGCCCACGGGGCATAATCGTCAAAGGGACTACTGCCAGAGCCGGCACCAACAGCGGCCACCGGTTCGCTTGTGATATCAATGTTCACGAAACCGTTCGGGTCATTTTCCTGCCCCAGTCTTGTGCATACAGTAGAGCTGGCCCCATAATTCCAGCATACGCCAAAAATTCGAACATAGAAAAGTTTGAGGGTATACTCCCCACCCAGTTCAGTTTCGGCACTGTCCTCTGCAGTGTACTCATTCAGCACTGCCTTCACCGTCCATCGCCCGGTGCGAGGTAACGCCGTATGGTATACACCGTCCTCGCCCACCGTAGCCGTAATGATGCCGGTTCCATCCGTAATGGTCAGATTGCTTCCGGCATCCACCGTAATAGTCAGGTTCGGCAAAATCAAATCGCCTACCACTTTCGCGTCTGCCGATCTTCCAGCGATGGTCAAGCTGGCATCCGGCGGCGCACTGTCTTCACCCTTCGGACCTTGAGGGCCGGTTTTGCCGGTGTCGCCCTTCTCTCCCTTCGGGCCGGTTTCGCCGGTGTCGCCCTTCTCTCCTTTTTCACCCTGCGGACCTTGAGGGCCGATTTCACCAGTGTCTCCCTTCTTGCCTTTCTCTCCGGGATCGCCTTTTTCACCCTTGCAGGCGCCCGATGCAATGCTCTTCAGAATCTCATTCTGGAGTTTCATCTGATCTGCGAGTGCCTGGCCTGTTTCATCGCTCATCGGGTGATTGATGAGCTCCCATGTGTCATCCATTTTCTCTCCCCCTTATAAAAAATATATTATCACGGCAACACTGCGCACCGCGGAAGGCCACCGTATCGTATTGCCATACCGTGATGTACATAGTCACTTTCTTCTGCTTTTCAGATTATAACAGTCCAACATCTGCAAAGCTGATTTTTGTTAGATAATCACGGATTCTGTGATTATCTAACTACCCTTGCGAGCAAAAAAAGAAAAGCGCCCATCCGCATCCGGGCCAAATGCAAAATTTATCGATGCAGCAGATCCTGCCACTTGATTTGCAATAGCTACAGATTTGTTCATGTAGCTCAAGGCATTTTCTTCGGACGCCTTCGCGTCCGAAGCATAGCCCCTTGATGCACGTTCGCTCGCCGCCGCAGATGATGCGTTGTTTGTTGATATTTTTTCGGAGTTTCTTGCTGCAATAGCACTGGCGTTTGCCGCCGATGCACTTCGGGCTGCAGCCTGCTCGGAAGCGCTGGTGTTGGCCACAAGCCTTTTGATTTCTTCGACGTTTTTCAGGATTGCATCCGCAACATCCGCGCGAAGTGCATAGAGAAGCCGCCACTCATCGTTATCATCAAGGGCATATTGCGCTGCCATTTCAATGCAGTATGCGATGCTTGCCGGTTTCGCCAGCTTTTTAACCTTGTAAGATGCTCCCATCGACTTGCTTGTGGGCAAATCCTTGATATCCTCTAAGGTGTCCACGTAGAACGTGTACCACGCTTCGGTCTCCGTCTCGAGCAGTTTGTTTGCAATGAGAATCGACATAAATCTCCCTCCTTTCAGTCGGCTCCATCTGCGTCAGCGAATTTTATCAGTGCCTTTTCCTGCATCTTCCAAAGTTCTCTCGCGGCCTTTTCCCCGATAATTGCTTTTGCTTCATCGTAGGGCATATAAATGACTCTGGGAATGCAATCTCCCACGGATATATAGCGCTTATTGTGGTAGTAGTACGCCCCCAGAACCCGGCCTTTGTGAGCAAGACAGATGTTAGTAGTTCGGCAGTTTGGAGTGCCGCAATGCTCGTAGTTGTAGCCACTGCACCAGCCGCAGCCGGTAGCCACCGGGCAGTCAAGGCATTTTTGGGAACTTTGGCTGGCGCGTGTAATAGCGTCCAACATAGCCTTTGTGTCCTGTTGCCGCTTGGTGGTATAGAGACCGGCGTAGCAGTCACCGAGACACATAGATTCAGCGAGCTCCTCTCCAACTGAGATAGGTGCATACCGGATGCAGGGGTAAGCCTTGCCGTCGGGGGAAAAACTCAGCATGGCACCGGTACCGCCACAGTAGTTCTCGTTCTCCTCCTGGGGCTTCGGAGTTCCGATGGGTTCATCAAGCATGGAAATGTAGACATCCTTTTTGGCATCGATCAGCCAATCGGACAGTTCTTTAAGGGCATCAAAAATTTCCCGTGCATCCGCCGCCGTATAAACAGGCTCATAGGCAAAATTACAGTGGATTATCTCACACCCCTCATTTACCATCATCTTCACGCTGGGTGCGATGTACTTGATTGAGCCGGGCACGAAGGTCATTTTGGAGTTGTGCCAGCCATACTTTTTGCCGTCCTGAAATGCCGCCCACGCCTTATCGAAGCTGCCAATACCGCTTGCATCCAACCGGTATTTGTCGTGCAACTCCTTCACCCCATCGATGCTGACGGTAACAGCCATCATCTCATGATACTTCTCAAAAAGGTGCTGCGCTTCCGGGCCGAACCAAAGTTGCCCATTGGTCGCAAAGCTAATTCTCGTAAATGGTGCCAGTGGAATTTTTCTTCGCCAGCACTCCGAGAACCAGTAGTCGCAGATATGTTCGATCAACGCAGCCTCCAATAAAGGCTCCCCACCGATGAAGTCCAGAACAACTGCCCTGGTGTTCGGATTGATGAAATCCGAATCGCCTTTCTCATACAGATCCAGCAGCTGGTCAACAATTCGCCTTCCGGTTTCCAGATTCATTCCCCTGCACGCCTTGTGATGCTCATAGCAATACGAGCACCGCAAAGTACAGTCGTCCGTCACCTGAAACGTAATCGCCCGAGCTGTCTGCATATTAGGCTCACCGTCAAAGGAAAAGAGCTGACGAACATACTCCGCGTACTCGTCCCTCCTGATATGCCCTGTCACCATTCGCACTTGACCTCCAGCCTATCAAAATTAAAGCTGTACCGAAGCGGGATGATCCCGATCAGCCGGTTAAACAGGGCATCCCGGGCACAAGAGAAATCAATGCACGCTTTTTGATAAAGCTGCCGGTAATCCTCAATCATAGCCCGGTAATCTGCAGTAGCAGTCTCAGCATAGCTCCGGCCGAGAACCGCAAGCAGCGATTCATAGCTTTTCATGATATAAAAGCGCCGCTCGATTGCATTGGAAACTTCAGGAGTGATAGCAAAAACCTTTTTGTTCACGCGCCAATTCCCCTCCCGATGCGATAATTGTCAAACTTTTTTTCGAGGGCCGGGAACTCATCCACAAAAGGTTTTAGTTTTTCCATCAGCTCGATAAAAAGATGCGCTCTGAAATTTTTCTCTGAGACAAGAACATCAAGGACTGCTTTTCCTACAATATACACAGCCCATTTTTGTTCGTCTTTTTTAACAGCAAGTTCCTGCAGCGCCCGTATTTTCTCCGCAGAAAGTATCTCGGTGTCATGAACATAGCTTTCCGCATTTGGATAGACCTTGATTGCAATGGCATACGAATACAAATCTCGTTCTGCTTCGGTCAGGGTATATCCACACACATCCGCGCACATTTTTACCACCTGCTTTACATAAGCCAGCCAATGAGCAAGTGGTACGCCCTTGAGAAAAGGATTTTGCAGGCTGGACAAATATCCAAGCCATGCATTGAAATTGTGCATCTCCGGCTCAAAGTCGCAGCACTCCTGCATATTTTCCGGTAAGAAAGGATTCATCACAAGAAAGTCGTAAAGCAGCGTATGTACCTTGCGAATCATGCAGATCTGTGTAGGATTTGCATAAAAGTCACGGGTGTCCATTTTTGTTATCCTCCATTCATTCAGAAAACGTACCAGCCGCAACCGGAGCAGCCACTACAGCCGCTACCACAGTTTCCGCAGCCGGAGCAACCAGAGCAGCCTCCTGCACAACTGGAGCAACCGCTATAGCATCCAGTAGAACACAGACCAGTACAGCTTGCTCTGCACCCCGTGCTTGACTCAGTTTTGCTCCTAGAAGATAAATCGTTGAGCTTGGCCAACGCATTTCTCATCGTTTCCGCAAGGATTATCGTTCCTTTTCTCGGCGTCGTTTCTACACCATCAATGGCATCCAGCGGCTCCGTAATCTTCCGAATGTATTCCCGGCCAATTTCTATGTCTCGAGATGGAGCTGTAGAGTATTGATACTCAGCACCGCCATAGGCAGACATACTGCCAATACTACCGTCAGCGGATCGCCTGGAAATTTCGCTGTCCACCATCTTTTTTAGGTCAGTGAAATCCTCCGTCGTAATCAAATCGCCCCTGTCGGCCATAATCTCACCCCTTTACCCTGACACGAATCCGCCGCACATCTGTGCGGTCATCTCCTTCAACCGCATAACCCACAACTATCTCCAGCGCAGGAGACTCGCAAGCCAGAGCCGCGCGGCCCACACCGGGTTTCTCGCTGGGCAAAATAATATCCCCAGTATGTACCGGCCCGACAACCCTTGTCATGACACGTCCGGCCAACGCAATGGGGATGTATTTTTCTCTGTTCGTTTCCTCGTACCCTTTTCCTTTATCAGGAGTCTCACCACCAATGAGACAGGCGTATTCGTCAGAGTGCACCCCCACCACACGGCGCGAAGTGTTGGTGGCTTTTATGTACCTTTCAGACTGACTATTAAGATCAAGAGCGATTATGTCGCCGGGCTGCGTGCTCTCACCGCGAGGCATGTACTCGGCGTAGTCGCTCCACACCGCATTGTAAACACGGCGTGCTGAAATGTCTTCTTCGATGCCGAGCGACTTAAAATGAGCATCACCGGTAGACGAAACATAGTGCGAGGTGCCATTGGCAAAGTATACCGTACCTGTGAAGGTGCCACCTGCGTTGCGCATAGCGCCCAAATTCTTACAGGCATCCGCCGATGTTTCGGCTCCGGTTCCGCCTCGTTCAATCGTCATGGTTCCGCTCGTAATATCGGAGGTCGAGTGCTCGTGCTTCGATGCTGCGAATTCGGTCGAATGCTTTCCGTTGAGCATCTCCACATTGCATCCTTCCATCAAGCCAGCTGATGCAAGGGCTGCTATAATTTTGGTTGCTGTAAAGTCCTCTTTTGACAGTGCATCATTTGCGGTGTGCTTTACCGTATTCAGGTCCGAAACGACCTGATTGAGCAACGCACTCAGGATATAAGTGACCATGTTGAACTGCTGACTTGTCGGCTTGCCATTCACGCCGCCAACAATCGCAGCCCAACCGCCTTTCCACTCATCCAAGGAGATGTCCTGTTTAACGCCGTCTGCGGAAAAAGCCACCGAAGCATACTCTGCAAGTACTTTCGCCATAAAATTTCCCTCCTGTCAACTGATAGACTGCGCAAACCGGCCCTCGCCAAAGCCCGCAACTCGCGGATTCAGGTCTGCAAAGCCAAACGTTTCCGCATCTTCTGTCGAGTAATTCACTCGGACTTTGACACCCGCCGGGCGTACGATAATGTCATGGGTGCCCAAAATAGACAGCACCATATCGGAAAAAGGTGCCGAAACCGATAAGAAAATCGTAGCCGGAACATCCCGGCGTTCACTATAAACGACCTGCGTTGCCCCGAAAATAATCTTTGTCGCTTCGATGATTTCATCAGGCGTACACCGACAGGAATTGACAAACGCCTTATACTTCAAGCATATCCGATAAATATCATCATCGTCTGCAAGCTCTCGGCTTCCAATCATTGCTCCTGCTTGCTGGCGGGACATACACACAAGCTGTCCCAGTCTGTCCAGCCAGATACCGGTGCAGGCATCAAAGTCATTTAGCTTTTCCAGACTGCTCAGGAACAGCAACGCATTCTCATATTCCGGAGAGAGCGACCAGATGATTCCGTCGATATTCGACATTTTTTCTACACTGAGGGGAGTTTCTTGCAATACTTCGTATCCCATCAAATCACCTCTTTGCTAGAAAATTGAAGAATCCATTTTCCGGCCGAATTTTTGCGATAGATTGCGGGCGGGTGAATGATTCTCGCTACGCTGCCCATCTCGCAGTCAGAGGGCAGATCAGTCAAATCTTCGATGGTATCGCAGATATAATCGTCCACCTTGCTTTCCTCATACGCTTCCAGCTGAAATTGCATCGGGAGTTTGCTGCGCATTTTCTTATAAGTATCAATCACGTTTTCACCACCCGGATTCCATCTATGCTGATAATCGGTTGCTGGTTGATTTTGATAGGCACAGTGCCAGTTTTCATTGAGCTATCTGCCACTCCCTCAATGTCTGGCTTCTCGCTCAACAGACCACGAATCTCAATATAGTCAACACCTGCCACAGTTCCCAAAATGGGCCGAATGAATTTCTGTAGACGAATTGTAGTGCCAGCCTGAAGATTCTCATCCAGCAAAAGAGATTTGATTCGAGCCGTATAGTCATCATCCAGCCCGCCAGAGCTTGTCACCGTAACAGACAGAAGCAGATAAACATCATTCACCCGCGTAAACTCCACATACTGGCGGTCTCCGTTGATGTCCGTAGCATAGGCATAATGGTCACCGTACGCACGGATTCCGCCGGCTTTGTTTTTCCAGATGATGTCTGCCACATCATCATCACTGCCGCCCTGCACCACTATTTCAATGCTATGCGGCGGTCTGCCATCCGAATCTGTTGTGTCGTTGTAATTCTCGTACCCGGCGGCAAACGTCACTCCATCCACATCGCTGTACAAGAGAGAAACAATGCTCGCAACAGTACCCGTGCCGCGACTTGCAACACGGTTCGTATAGCTTGTTCTCGCTTCGGCATCCGTCTGCGTGAGCCGCCCTTTTATCGGAGCAATTTCATTCGTACAGGATGTCCAGCCGTCAACCATCGTGACAATTTGAGTAATAACGCCATCCGCCAGAACAAAACTTCCGTATTCGGTGCTCTCAAATTGGATGTTGCTCGTCACCTCAGACACCGTGATATACTTGCAGAGTGAGGCAGAAAAGCTGTCAGATGCGCCCGCTGTTCTCAGGACAATCGAATGATTCCCTTGCATATCAAGCTCATCCGAAACTGAGATTCCGAATTTACTCAGGGCATCAAAGCCCTGCAATGCCGCAAGCATCTGCGAGTAGGCATCGCTATACGATGTGACAGTCATTTTCTTGGTGATGCTGGAGCTTCCCTCGTGTGTCCCCACTTCTCCGCCGGTCGCATTGCGAGAAACTCCAAACTCAAATGTAATTTCGCCGGAAATGCTCTCGATGGGTCGGATGGAAAGTTTTCTCCAGTTGGAGCTGGAAATCGTAGATACGCTGACGGCCTGAAATGTTCTCAGAGGGCGATTGTTCGACTGAATCATTGCGCCAACAGGAATTACAGTACCTTCCTGGCCTGTGCAGGAAATGAAATATTTGGTCTTTGCCTGACCTATCCGGTTTACGCCGCCCACCTGCATCACATTATCCAAAGCGACTCCCTGCGCCGTATTGGGAAAAAGCTGCTGACACGAAGCAGCAAAAGCCTCCCAGAGTTCCGCAGGAGCATCAGCGAAAATCGTAAACAGGACATTTATTATGCTCTGTGGATTCTCCGATGGGTCGATTCCAATTTCATCCTTGAATCTTTTACAAATATCGCTGTAGATTTCATCCAGACGGCGCATCTGAAAACCTTTATCAGTCACTCCATAATCCGACATGAGATAACTCCACCTCGCTTTGTATTTTCCCTTCTGTAGTGGTTGCCGTAAAAGAGGCCCGTAGCGTCCGGCTCTTGGCATCCTTTACCAAGCTTATGCTCCCGACCTCTGTAACTCCGTCCACAGCGATAATCTGGTTTCGAAGGGCTTTTTCAATCAGCGCTCTATTCGGAGTTTTGACGAGAATTGTTTCAAAGTAAGGTGTACCCATGGCCGTATTGAATACCCATTCGCCCTTGATCCATCGCAGGCGAATTTGGATGCCCTGCCTGACGGCATCTATGATTTCAAAATCGCCCGTATCGTCGATAAACAGGTCGCCGTTTGCCGCGAGCGCAAGGTCTTTTGCCATTACACCGGTCCTCCTGTCGGTCCATGTACGCCCACATGAGTGTGCGTATTCATCGTGATTCCGCCGAGCGTCAAAGTTCCGGAAATATCCACATTGCCCTGAATCTGAATATTTCCTTCGACTTTCACGTTTCCGGAAACATTGACAGCCGATGTGGTAATTTTCACATCGCTGCTCGTCACCTTGATTTCCGACCCACCCCTTTGTATAAGGATGGAATCATCCGTCATGGTCACGATGGTATCTTGCTTTTTTAGCTCGATATTGTCTTTTTTCACTGTGATGGTTGCAGTCGGTGCAAACATCACCGCTGCATCTTCATCTCCAGCGCGTTTTACCTGTTCTCCGGCCGAAGAAGATAATCCGGGTAACAATGTCGCATTGGACAAGTCCCATTTCAGATCCGTACCGGACCCGCCTTCTCCAAAAAGCGCAATGCAGCCATCGCCTGAATGAACCGGAAATGCAAATCCTATCGTCCCTCCTGCTCCTGTAGGCATCAAAATAACCGTGTCGGAAACTTTGGGATACTGAATCTCACGGCCATCGTCTGTTGTAACTTTTAGGTTCGGGGTGAGTTCGGCATGGAAATTATCATCCACATTTCCGACTTTTGCTGGTGCGGATGTGTGGATGTTATCTCCGGCATATTGACCAATGAGGTTCACGACCGCTTCGTAGAGATCCTGCTGCACGTTATTTCACCTCCACGAACTGCCCTACGCACTGCCAATCATCGCCCTCTGTATCACCAGAGAACTTGATTTTTGATGCTCTGTAATTTCCCTTGTACTTTCGGGACTCGACTTTTACATAATCGTCAATCTGAATATGCCCATTCAGCGAATACGTGACTTCGATTCCCTTTTTTGCCTTGCGCTTCGTTGTGTTCGAGGTTGCCTTTTGTCCGCCAGACGAAGATTTGCTACTGGTCGATGCCGATTCAAAGACCGGTTTCGGCGAACCAATCATGCCGGAATCAGCAGACAGGACATAAGCCGCCATCGTCATTGGCTCATCCAGAGCGCAAATCTGGATGATGCCATTTTGAACACTCCACCGCAGCTTGCTTCTGTCGCATACTCGACCGATCAGGGTTTTTCCTGTACCCACAAAGGCAAAATTCTTGAAGTCAATTAGCTTTGCGTTGGGAGAAAATTTGACTTCGCACCCCATCTCTTGAGCCGCATCTCTCACGATTTTTTCTCCGTTCACCGAACCGGAATAGCTGAGACTCAGTGTGGTATCTCTCGCAGAAGTAAAGCTATCCACAAACTCGATTGTGGTTTGCTGGTCGGCTCCGTTGGTGTCAGTTTCAAAGTATGTCAGAGACCCGCCCATAAGCACCGGCAAGTCGTCCCCGTAGCCTGCCCGAAGCTCAATCAGGCAATCTTCCTGTTCCAGCAGCCGTAAAGTTTCATCCGATAAGTTCCAGAGTGTGATCTTGCCTGTATTGGAGCTTGAGCTATCCCCCACCTCACACGAAAAAGAGCACCGAATTGCTCTGCCGGTATCCTCATTCGGCTTTCCGATTTCCCGGCCGACAGAGCTGTTTTTCCCGATGCGTACCCTATATTGCCTATTCCAGATTTCCATCCGCTACACTCCAAGCTGTTTAGCAGGAAGATACAGAAGTTTGGCCGAACCATTTGTAAAATCGTTACGTCCAATTTCTGCATTCTCCGTCTGAACCCCAAGAACACCCGGCGGGCCTCCTTGGACTTGATAATAAAAGTTCCAGATTGTCCCGGGTACAAGACGGGCCATGCCGATTATGATGTTCATCTCTGCATCGTAGACGCTCAGCATCCAGAATCCGCCGTATGCGTTCCACGTTAAGCGTAGATTGTAATACACTTCATCGAGATTCACTCTCATAATGGAGTCATTTCTGTCCGGCACAGAGATTTCATAGTATTCCAAATCCATCCTCTATACCTCACTTAAAAAGGCCTATCGCCTTAGCCCCAGAGCAAAGTATGCTACTGCGGGAAGATTTCTTGCTACCATCAGAGGATTTCGCAGAGGCCGAAGATGTGCTTTTTTGGCTTGCGCCGGTGTTCTTCTTCGACGTTCCCCCGCGGGCATACTTTATGCTGATATTTGCGGTCTCCGTTGCGTTGATGGAGACCTGCTTCAGCTTCAGAGAGATTCTTTCGCTGTTGCTCGTCTCCTTGGGAAATGTAATGCTCTCTATGCAGACGTTCTCATAGCTGTCCCCGCCCGCCGTGAAGGTCACAGGCTCCTTTTTCTTCCACATCTGACGCAGTTCTTCGATTGCACTTTCCACCCGGCTTGACGAAGCTGCATGCCGGTCGGCCCATGTGACCGGTGCATTGGAAACGACCGCCTCCACGTCAAGTGTCACAGGCTCTAAGCAGACGTTATCACTAACCGAGTATCCTTCCTCTGTGGCATAATCAGGAATTTTACTTGACAATGTTTCCGGGCGCTTGATGATTGCATCAAACTCAAATTCACCAAGTCGAGCAGGCTGTGTTGCGGCCATAGGCATCACCTCCCGTATGTGAGCGCACGTGCGAGATCACCGGTGGATTGCGAGGACTGAGAGCTGACCTCAGATTGCAGCTTAGATGCCGCATTCCTGTCGCTTACGTTGAATGTGTAAGTCTGACGGTTCTCCTGCTTTACCGTAACGGTCTTATTGTTTGTGGTGCTGGAAATTGGTCTCTGGGCGGCAGTTGTTGTAGACACCGGCCTGCCACCGGCAACAAATGCACTGGTGGCATTTTTATTGGCACGTCCAGCACCACCAGAGCCCTTGCCGCCGCCCATTCCGTCAAGGTCGGATGGGCTGTCATTGCCGCCATTGAAGAAGTTTGTAATGCCATCCCACAGATTTCTCGCCCATTCAATTTTTTCACCGAACCAGCCAAAAAAGCCTTTCAGCCAGTTCCACATTGATTGCGCACTTTCTTTGAGTGGATCCCACAGGTCGCCAAATACGGCGCCTCCAATTCCGTTCAGCACATCAAGGAAATCTTGCCAGAGTTCCTTGCATCCAGCCAAAAATTGTGTCCAGTCTCCTGTTTGGAATCCAGTAATCAGACCCGCCAACAGGTCAAACAGATGTTTGCCCAGCGTGATAATATCTGCGCTCAGGTCAACAAGTCCCTGCCACAGCCATTGCAGAACTGCAAGCACGTTATCGCCGTGCTCACTCCAGAATTGCTTCAGACTATCAAAGGCATTTTTTCCGAATTGTTTTGCATCAGAGAAGAAATTCGAGATTTTTTCTCTGAGCGCATCGACATCCACGCCAGCATCGATTAAGAGTCGCCCAAAAACGCTGTCTCCGCCTTGCAGGAAAGTAAAAACATCTTCCAGCACAAGGAACAACAGAAGCCATTTTGCGGCCGCGAGCGCCGTTTGGACATTAAATCCTTTTAGCAACTTTACGGCCCCGCCAAGGAACGACAGCACCTTATTCCCGTTTGTTGCGAGAAAAAGTGCCGTCGCTGCCAGCGCAATTAACTTCAGTAGCTGTTCCACGCCGCCCAGCTTATCCGAAACACTCTTGAGCCACGATGTGAATTTTTGTGCTTTCCCTATCAGAAAATCACTTATATTTTTTATTTCGGTTCCAATGCGGGTCGTGATATTGAGCATATCGTCCATGCCCGCAATCCAAAGTCCCCACTGATTTCTGACATAGGTAAGAGCGTCTCCAATTCCAAAGCCAAGTTCATCAAAGTTCTTTTGAATGTCACTTTCCGCCGCGAAAAACGCTTCTTTCAGTTGCTTTGCGGAAAGTTTTCCGCTCTCTGCCAGATTTTGAAGTTGCTTTTCGGACACCCCCATTGCAGACGAAATGGCTTTTACAACCTCTGGGGCTGCTGTCTTTAAGTTGGAAAAGCCAGACTTGTCCAGCTTGCCCGAAGAGATGGCCTTTTGCAGCACACTCATGGTGCTGTCAAGATTCGTCTCTCTTCCGGATCCCTTTTCCAGCTTTTCGACAAGCGAAACAAACTTTACGGCATCATCAACCGGGAACAGTTTGCTGTTCAGCTGCACCAGCTTTGTCACGTCCCCCGCCATAACCCCGTATTCTTCACGGCAATCCTGAGCCCCTTGCAGAATCTTTTGCTGGATTTCCGCTTGGTCTCCCAACTCGCGGGTTGCTCCGCGAATTACATCGTTAATGCCGCCAAATTCTTCTGCTATGCTGCTCAGCTGCGTAAAAGAGAATCCAATTCCGATGACGCCAAGAGCCTTAGCCGCAAAGCTTTTCACCTCACCAATGGCGCTTTTCGCCTCGTTGATGGAACTCTTGTCAATCTTGAACAGAATCTGATTTACAAACTTTCCAATTACAGTTTCCTTCGCTGCCACTTATGTATCCCCCGCTCTGTCTTCTTGGCTTTTGGCATACTCAATGTCCCGCTGCATCATAATCAGATCGTAAAGCTTCAGCATTTCATCCAGATTATAGACATAGGACAGTTCGTACATCGAAGCCACCCGCTCACGAATCAGGGTATACATAACCCATTCAAGGCTCGTTACTCTGTCGTTGTCGAATTCTCCATACTGTTCGAGCTGCCCGCCCGGCGCACTTTGATAAGGCCTCCAAAGAGGGTGCTCGCATCTTTGAAAAAACCACTGAAATTCAGGCGAATGACCTCTGCGCAAAGATTGAGCATTCCAGCAAGGTACTGGCAGAAGATTTCATCGAAGTCATCTTCAGTCATAACCTTATAACGACCGTCTTCGGGGTTCAGGGCAAGGACATTGCTGTGTTCCAGCAGAAGTTCGCTCACCAGCTTGGACAGTGCTTTGCCATTGATGCGGCCCAGTGCCTTTACCAAAGAGTCCTTATCCATGTCCATGCCATCGAACATTTCCATGCTGACAGCGTCCTTATTGTCACTTGCGACAGACACGGTTCCAAGGATGGGCAAAATGATGGATGCCACATCACCAAAGATGTAAATGGAATCCTTTGCACCAAACGGGCGAACCTTGAACCGGTATTCGCCAACCGTGATATCGCGCATTTCCATGCGTTTCAGTTTCATGTAAAGCCATCCTTTCAGTTTTTAGGATCCATCTTACCAACAGCACGCAGCGTCCACTCCTGAGTAGGCGCTGTTTTTCCGTAAGCAATGGGAGCCGGCTTGGAGACCCATGCCTTGGATGCCGTAAAGTTCGGGTTTTGGCCCAAATCTTTTACCTGCATATTGAAAATGCCGCTGCCCGGCATCTGCTTGTTGTTGTTGTACTGCTTCATCAGCCAGGCATTTGTTTTAGAGCCATACTGAAGAACCAGCTTGATTTCAAAGCGAGGGTCATCCGGAATCGAGATTACCACCTCGCCGTCAGCGCCTGCTTCGTCCGTCACTCCGTCACCCTGCGGAGTTACGGAGATAAAGCTATCCTCCGCAAATCCAGAGGGGATGTGCGTACCCATAGAGCAAATGATGTTCTTCGAGGAATAAACGGTAACGTCTCCACGCATTTAACGATTCTCCTTTCTCAGTAGTTCAGAGTGCCGCCGATTTTTGCGGCAATTAGTGCACCGGCCAGTTGAGCCGACCATGTCACACCGGTAAGTTTGCGGCTCTTGCGGGTAGCTGCATCCAGATCGGCCGCACGGGGGACGGTGACAGTATAGGACTGTGTTGCTTCGCCATCTTCAGAAGACGCCTCCTGCACGATGCCGCCGGCGCGAACGCCCTCTTCCAGTGCATCAATGACAGCGTTCTGCACCAGCGCAATTCCTTGATCTGTGAACGGTACCTTAGACAAGCCAAGGAACAGATTCAGTACTTTGGACTGAATCTCAGTTTTCAGCCAGTCACGGAAACGAATTGTGTCAATCCACTCGCCACCGCTCACCTTGCCGCCCTGCACCATAGCTTTGTTTCCAACCGCGGTGTAATACGAAATATTCTTTGCTTCAAGGCTTGCAATGTCCATCGTGGACAAGGTCTGCGCGGAAATCGTGGGCAGGGACTTGAAGCACCACTGCTCACTGCCCGGGTCATAGGAAAGAAACCGGGCGGCATAGGCACAGTTCACGCAGTCGCCCTCAGAGGTAGCGTGAATAACAGCCGTGCGAAGCATTGCATCCGAGACAGGGGAAGCCGAGATGCCTGTTGTTTCGCAAATGCAGAGTTTCTCGTTGGCTTCCGTCCAGTCAGCAATGCCCTGATAAAAGTTCTCGTTGATGCCCGCCGGGCAGATGCAGTACCAACCCGGTCTCCCAATGGCGCGGTCAAGGGTCGCATCCACCTTCTCAGGAGAGCCGCTGGACAACTTCTGTACCGCGATCATGACGGTAGAGGGCTTCGGGGACTGGCTGAAGACCTTGCTTGCCGCAATGTACACGGGATCTTCTGCCGTAAATCCGGCATCCTTGAGGTCCTGCAGATTGGTATAGCTGGCAACATCCGGCGTACTGTTTCCGCCGGGCGTCTTAGGCAGAGGCCCCATGATAAGGATGGTATCATAGCCGCCATCAATGGACATTGCTTCCGAAATCTGGATATTGACCTCAACGATTTTGTCAATGTTCACGTTGCTATCGCTCCTTTACTTATTTTCAAGTTCTCTCTTGACCTCAGCTTTGTCGAACCATCCGGCTTCCACATCGGCAACATCTTTTGCTGCCGCGCTGTCGTGGTCTTCCGAATAATCTCCGATGGATGGGGCCAACGCCGCGTACCCTTTCGTACACTGCATAAAATTCACAGAAAAAGAACAGCGCGCCCTTTCCACGCCGGGCGCGCTGTTATGAATCGCTTCTGGAATTCCTTCTGCGTATACCGTGATGTTTATGGAGCGCATTTTATCGCTCGCATAATGGCTGTCAAAGAACTGCACCGCTTGGTCAAGGTCATCAACAGCCGTTGGCAATCCAACCTTTTTTATGCCCCCTGCATGGCTCGTTTTGCTTCCAGTGACCAACTCGGCTGAGAACGGGATATGCTTGCTTTTCTGCTGTTGAAAAGTTCCATCTTCAATGCTCTCAAATACTCCGGTCGTATCTACGCTTTCAAAATCGAGAACGATATACGGCAACGGCGGGCGCACTGCATTCGGATAGCTGTAGATTACCTTGCATTTGGGATACAGTTCTGCGAACATGAGCCTAACAGCCTCCCGGCACTCAGCTGGTGTCATTGATGCTTTCCTCCTTCTCCCCGTCAACAGCTTCAAACTCCGAAATCCAGTGTTTCAGGATGGTGTTGCCCCAGTAAATCGACGATTTACAAGCGTACCACTTTCCCATATAAAACAGCCTGTCGCCCGTTGTCTGATCGTCCGGCTCGGTCGGTAAGAGTTGAACATCGCTGTACACAGTCAAAACGCCCATTGTCGAACGACCACTTGAATCGTCCTGATTCCGGCGTGTTTTTGCCTGCACATCAAGCGGAAACTGTACATCCGTATAGGCTGTCTCGGAGGTACCATGCCCCCAGCTTGTACCCTTGTAACGGCGCACCGTGTACATCTGCTTAAAAATGTTCATTTCTTTCCTTTCACGATAACGTACTGGCAGTTCTGCCGCATAAAGCCGGTGTCTATCAAGGGCTTTGTTGAGCCTTTTCCCTCAACATACACCGGCACCGGGCCTTTCTTGCCATACTCGTTTATCATCCAGCCGCCCTCAACCGTTATCGGCGCATTTGGAGTCCATTCTTCGCCTTTTATCGCTTCTTGAATCATGGACTTCGCCTGCGAGCCTATCGCGTTGGCAACCGCATCGGCAGTGTCCAGAGAGGACAATGCCTGCTGCGAGAACTCCGAAAGTTCCTCCGAATGCTTTTTGATTGTGTCCATAAAAGGGCGGGCAGGTATCATCACAGAGCCATCCTTGTGGACAGTTCCGTAGTGGTTCCAGTATACGATTTCAGCCAGTGACGTTTCGCCATCTGCCGCTTTCTGGTCTGCCTGATACCCAACCTCTATGGTCACATCTTCCAGTTCATTCAGCCGGTTCATTGTTGCAATTCCATCCGGGGTCAAGTCAAGGCCCAAATCTCCAGCGGTAGCCATAGGCCGTGCCTCCTTACCGAATCATAATGGGGACGATATGCCGGTTACGAATCGCAATGAACTGCAATCCGTAGGAAGTAAGCTGATATTCTGCATCGCCCGTCGTTCCCGCCGTGCTGGTAGCAAAGGAAATGCTCACACCACCTTCGGAAACACTGGCTAAGCGGCCCGTGTTTGAGATAGTTCCGAGAGAACTGTCACCATTGCCAGCCATTTTCATGGCATGGCAGACCAGCAACGCCACCGCCAGATTGTAATCCGCACCGAACTTCTTTTTGGAAATGACCGGCGCTTGCAGGCCGATCCAAAAAGAAACGTCCTCGTCCGAAGCGGATTTGAACTCGGTGCCAACCATCTTTACAATTTTGGTAATGGCGGTTACGTCAGGAGAATCCATCAGGATTCACCGCCCGCAGGAGCATCGGCAGGAGCGTCAGCTTCGGAATCGTTCTTCACGTTCTTTCCGCGCGCCTTTTTCTCCTGAACCTCCTGAAGCAGGCCCATGCTGATGTAAAATGCCATTGCATCATCATAGGTCGCATCGACCTGCGCAGTTTCGCCGGGGAGCAGAGAGATGGAGCCGATGCAGATGGGCTTCACCGAAATGTTTTTGACCTTCATAGTCGGTATCTCCTTTCTTACAGACCGTAGACCAGACAGGCAGACAGCGGATAAGGAATCATCATGCCTGCATCGCGGCCCTCGCAGTTGATAACGATTTCCAGATTGCGATCCTGCGGCGCGTGCTGAAGGAAAGCCATGGGAACATCGTGGGACATCTTGTCCGGGTCTTTGGTGTACAGCAGACCGATATTCTTGCCGGTGCTGTTATAGTCCTTGTTGCCCTTGGACAGTTCGCCGGCAACTTCCCAGTTCTTAATCTGGGGAGTGTGATCCTTGATGTAGGACAGGGCGGATTCGCCGGTGCCATCGATGCGGCGCAGGTTCAGGCTGGTGTACAGGTCGTTGGGCATGACCCAGCTGTCCGGGTGCTCCACATTCTGGGTCAGGGTGTCGATGTAGTTCAGGATGCCGGCAATGTCGGCCGCAATCTCGTCTGCGGTCTTGGATGCCCAGTCGGCCTTACCAGTTGCACCGTTCTGCAGAGTATAGATGGGGATATTATTGCCGGAGGACAGAACGCCGATGATGCCCGTCTTCTCGTCGCCGTGCCAAATCAGGTGATTCACCTTGACATCGTACACCCGGCGGGCCGCTTCAGCACGCGCAGAGTCCAGAGACTTCATAATGCCCAGAACCGCATTGCGGCGGCAGGCACGCAGTTCCTGCACGTTGTAGCCGTAGCTGTCGCCGATGTTGACGATTTCCGCACGATGGGGAGTGCCCTTCACGTCAACTCGGGGCAGGTCGCTGGCGTAGTTGGCGATAACATCAGCAAAGCCGACCGGCTCATAGCTGTAGTATTCGATATACGCAGCGCCCTCATCGGTTTCGCTGGTCTGAGGGAAGATCTTCAGGCCGGACAGTTCCGGGAAATCCTTATCGTATGCCTTGGTTTTGACATGAGCCAGCTGCTTGGCAAAGAAGATACCTGCATTGTCGGCTCCGTCCAGACGAATCTTCGTGCCGGGGAACGGGTTCTTATATGCTTGGTTAATCAGGGAGGCGCACTTGCCATTCAGGGCAAGGCGGTCTTCCTCGCTGTAACCGTTGGCGGGGTCGAAAGGATTGTACTTAGCCATATTGAACCTCCTTAGATCTGCTCTGCGAACTGGGCGGGTGCAATGCCGTTCTGGGCCGCACCGATGAAGCGGGCCTTGACCGCCAGATTGGTACCCTTGGTCGGGGTGAACTTGCCTGCATCGTCGCCGGCAATCACAAGGTAAACCGGCTGACCGTAAGCAGGCTCTGCCTGATCGGCCAGCTGCACCCACATCTTGCCAGTCTGACAGACATCCAGAATCTGGCCTTTGCGCAGGAGCACGGCACCATCATCGTCCATCTCCGTATTGGCGCTGTACATCACAACGCCCTCGAACTTCTCGGCGGTCACGCCAGTTGCAGGAAGGGTGATGTCCTTGCCGGGCTCCGCACCCTGCACAACGCCGCAGCCAAAGAACAGCTTGCCATCCTCTGCGCTGTTCCGGCGGGTGACCGCATCGTAATTCGCACGGTCATAAAGCAGGCCGGGCATACCGCGGCTAGGCTCGCCGTAGTTCATCTGTACTGCCATATTGCTCATAGCTTAGCCCTCCTTCTCGCCAGCATGACGCTGGATCATACGATTGCGAGCCGCATCAGGGTCGTTCTTCTTGCCCGCATTGCGGACTGCCGCATTTGCGGAATCAGCATTGAACACCTGTCGGCGCTGGTCTGCCACGGTCTTGCGGCCGTTGACTTTGCCCTTTGCGATGTCGAAGGCCGCGTTGATGTAGGCTTTGCTCTTGCCATCCAGACGCATACCCGGAATAACGGCATGAACGACCTTTTTCTTTGCCTGCATTACCGGCATGGATTCCATGCCATCCAGATGCAGCTTATCGCCCAGTCGGCACAGTTCCACACGCTGACTGACCTGCGCGGCAATGGATGCGGCGCTGTCATGGTTCAGCTGGTTGCTGGAATCGTCCGAGGTGTCATCCTCATCTTCGGTAGGCTTGGTGCCGTCCTCTGCGGCATCAGCGCGGGCATTTGCGGCATCCAGCATAGACAGCAGGGTGTTGATGTCCGCCTTGGCCGGGCCATCTTCCATAGCATCACGGCGGGCGGTAATGTCTGCCAGTACGTCCGGCTTCGTAGGGTCGTCACCTTCGCCCTCGTCCTCGGTGGGCTTATCGGTGGTATCACCAGCCGCCGGGTCGTTTTCATCGTCAGCAGTAGCACCGTTGGTAGCCGCGATATAGGCTTTGAGTGCTGCTTCAAGGCCTGCCGGGTCAAGAGCAGGGACCGCCGCAGGAGCGCCGGGAGCCTCTCCATCATCAGCAGTGGGCTTTGTGGTTTTCACAGCAGTATCATCGTCCTGCGTGGGGTTGTTCATCTTCTCGTTCTCGTCCATAGGGGGTGTACCTCCATTGTTATCTTGGCTGTCCATGTTCAAGCGTGCATCATCACCTGCACGGGCGACAGCAACCAGCGCAAGGTGATTCACACGGATATTGGTCTGGATTGCATCATACGGCTCTCCATTCCATTCTCCGGGTTCCATGATAAGATCCTGATAGTACCCGACAGACAGTTCCCGCAGGCCCGACGCCTTTACAGCATCGGGGTCGTCAATGACGATTTTGGCACGGACGGTCTCGCCGTCCTGCTGTCCGGTAGTCAGGATTGTTCCCACTCTCTCCCGGCGGGCATTGTCTTTGTCTATCACCTGCGCATCGTGGGTAATGATGATGGGCTTTCCCTCATAGCTTGCAAGGCTCGCCGGGTCAAACACATCTTCCGGCCTGCGCAGTTCTCGACGTTCCGAACCATCTTCCAGCTTATACTTGAAGATGCCCGTGCGGGTCAGGATGGGGTTATCATAAAAATATCCCTCGGTGCTGTAATGCTCATCGACAGGCACGCTGTCAGCACGCATTTCGCTCCGAAGGACTTGCGGCGGATTTTTCTGATTCATTGTTTCTTCTCCTTAAAGGCTTGAGAATTGAGCCTATTAAAGTCAAAAACGGGTTTTGCAACACAGCGGCACTGGTAATCCTCGCCGGGGTTGCAGTGTCTCCCGGTGTAGATTTTCCCTCGCTTCGTCATGTACCACATTGCTGGCGGGTCATCATAACGAAACGTCTTACCATCAAGTTCACGATGGCACGCGCGCACACGTTCGTCGCCGGACGAACGCCAGATGTACTCCTTTACCCCGGCGGACTCCTGCCGAGTCCGGGTCAGATCTGCGCTCAATGTACCAATCTGGTCGCGGGCTAAAAGGTTCGATTTCGATTTGGTCACATCGAAGCGTCGCTGTATCTCATTTGAAATTGCGGCGGGTGTTCGGCCCTTTGTAAAGCCGTCAATAATGATTTTCTCCATATCATCAAGGCAATCGCTCTCGATGCTGGTTATGAAAGAAACATTTTGCTCCGCCCACCTTGAAAGCATCTGCTCATACCGCTCACCAATGAAGAAGTCCTTGCTGATGTCGATGCCGAGTGTGGCCCGGACACTGCGTTGCCATTCTTGGAGCTGGCGGCGGTCTGTATAATCCGCACAGCGGCGGACATCACGTTCCAGCGGGTCGGTTTTCAGCCGCCGACTGAGCCGATCACGCATAATGCGGAACCTGTTCTGGATGCGGTGCACCATGTCGCTGTACCCATCTTTTCTGATGCTTTCAGAAGCCGTATCCATTTCATCCGCAGCGATGGCCAGTATCTCAGGCATTGAATCGCGCACCACAGCTTGAAGCTCTTTTAAGCGCCTGTTCTCAATGGCCCGCATCTTACTTTCTGCCCATTGCGGGTATTCCGGCTCGATCTTTGATTTTCTTGTCGTAGAAACCCGACTGTATCCGCCGGGGCCGTTGTTTCTCACTGGCATAAACACCTCTTTATCTTTCCGGGAATCTTCCCTCTGCCGGCATCAAAAAAGGCCCTGCATCGTTGAAGATACAGGGCCTTTACGTTCATGGCATGCAGCACTTGAATTGGTTTGACCTTTTTGCTTACAGCGCGCATCCGTCCAAGGCGAAGCGGAAGGAACGCGGCATATGGCTCCGCGCTGGCTCAGTCATGGAACAGGCCAGAACACTTCGCAGCGGTCTGTTGGGAGCGGGGTCGGCGCTTCCTCATGCCATCGAGGTGCCGATTACGGTGTACGGCGGGTGGAGCTGGGGATGGGATTTGAACCCACGACCTGAAGATTACAAATCAACTGCTCTGTCCAACTGAGCTACACCAGCATAAGTCGAGGGTACCGGACTCGAACCGGCGGTCTGGGAGTCAAAGGCCCATGCCTTATCCAACTTGGCCAACCCTCGATATGGAGCAGTCAACGGGGCTTGAACCCGCGGCATCCTGCTTGGAGGGCAGGCGCTCTACCAACTGAGCTATGACTGCGAACAAAAAGAGCCTTCGCAAAGGACGCTCTCGCGTCACCTGCAAAGGCTCTCAACGCCGTTATTGTTAATCAAACACCTTTTTACCTGCGGCAAATTTCTTTTTTGCTTCGTTCAGGCTGATGCGGTTATACCCGCCGCGATAATCGGGATCTGCGCGCTGTACGCCGTCATTTACCCAACCGCACACAGGGCATTCCTCAAAATCATCGTTCTCTTCAAAGTGATGCTGCCCACACAGCGGGCAAATGGTTTCGTCATTCATCGTTTTCTATTCCCTCAGCCTCAAGTCGGCGTCTATAATACTCTTCCCCATCATCGGGCTTGAACATCGTTCTTACGCCTTTCTCCGGGGAGCCTTTCGCAAAGTCATTTTTCTTTGAATCGTATCGGCATATAAGGCCATCTTTTGTCTTATAGCCCTTGATGCCGTTCCCACAGGGGCTTTCCAGAAGTTGAACCGCCCGCTTTTCGTATTGCTCCTTTGTCGTAATGCCATCGGGAGCGTACTCGGCGGCGTGGGTTCTTCCGTTTTGCCAGTGGTTATTCAGCTTCTGCTTGTTTGGAAACCCTTTCACTTTGAAAGCGTTTGCGCCTTTTGCCGAAACTGCGTTAGAATTTATTTTAGCATGACTTTGGGAATCATTCAAGTCTTTTGACGAATTTTCCTTGCCCGATTCATCTTTTGACGTTGTGTTCCCCATGCTGGAGAGCTTTCCATCCTCATCGCGCTTGTGCTTGCTTGGGTCGAAGTCATCCAGCGTCAGGCCCAGTTGTTCAAGATATTCTTCCACGCTCCTGCGGAATGGGTCGAACACCAGCCCGCCGGGGACCTCTTGGGCAAGAATCTGTTCTGGGGTGAACCATGTGGCGGTGAACATCTCTTCCTGATCGCACACCGGGATTCCCGCATAGTCGTTGACGCGGTATATCTGCACAGGGAGGATTTCCTCTGGTTTTCCTTTACAGTTACCAAGATAGGTAATATTTCCAACGTCAATTCCAAACTCTTCTTTGGCTTCCCGGCGGAAGGCCACCCCCGGCGTTTCTTTCGGCTCGATATGCCCGCCGGGGCCACACCAGCCTTGGCCATCAGAGCGGCGCCCGCAGAGGATCTTGCCGTCCTGCACGACAAAGCCCGCCACATAGCCGCAGTCTCCTTCATCGGTAACAAGACCGCTGACATCCGCGGCATTCTGTTGCTGGCTATCAGCGGCTTCCTGCTGGGCATCGGCTCCTCCAAGTCCCCAGTCTTGGTGAATGTCCGCTTCCGTGAGAATGTTCTCTGGGTCAAACTGTTCGTCACGAACCATCGCGCGGCGAACTTCTTCAGCTTCGACGATTCCATTTGTGACGTATGTGCCGACGGTCTGTGCTCTGGTGAGCTGTGCCGCAGCAGCAGCTTGGTCTTGTGCTGCCTTTTCATCGTCAGACGGGCTCCACGCGCTCTTGTAGGTCACGGTGTACTCAGGAATCTCCTTGACTTTCCTGTTCCAAACCATGCCGCGAAGAATCAGCTCAACGAGGGTACGGGTGTTATCGCGGAGGTCACCGTTTTGGAGACCCCCGACGAATTCCTTGTAATTCTCAAGGTCACTCTCTCCGGTGGCATTCTCGCCCGCCGGGGAGCGCCCAAAAAGCCGCGTCTGTGGGATATGAGATACAGCAGACAACATCGCACAGGCATTGTCCAGAATGTCCTTAACGCCAGCAACAGACAGGGATTGAACGCCCACATCTTCGCCGTCGGCATCAATAATGACCATGTTCAGCAGATTACGGGCAAGGTCAAGCATTTCCATACGCTGAAGAACCGTATCCTCGCCGTCTGCCGTGGAAAGCACACCAGCAAGATTCTTCATCTTGTAGGTCACCATCGACAGCCGCTCCAGCAGGCGAATAGAATAGCCGGGGCCTATGCTGGCATTTCTCAGCTCTTCACGAATGCGCAGATACTCCGGGATGCCCCATGTGCGGTAGAGATTAGCCATAGTGGAGCTTTCCGGGATGTCCGAGTTATGGAAAACAAGGCATCTGGACGAATGCACAACATAGTTGCCGTACACGCTGTTGACTTGGTAGTACTCCGGGATGCCAGTGCCGCCCCGGCGGTAATCCTCATCGTCCGGGTTGTTCTCATATCCACTGACCCAAAGAGGATACATTTCGTTGCGGCCATATACCAACAGCTCTTCGACGCCGTGCACGTCACGCCAGTTCAAAGGATCCTGCAGGAGCCGCCCGTCGTCAACCAGCATCACCACAGCAGCGCCACCAAAGAGCCGCGCCCAGCGCAAAGCCTTGGCAAATTTGCTCTGGTATCGGATGGTCTGCAAGTGGTTGTCGATCTGCTTCTGCAAGTCTTTGTCCTTGATGCCGAGGTCGATGCCGTTCTTGGTTGCGTCGTCCGCCGGGGCATCAATAATGGTTGAGAACAACCCGTTTCCTGCATAGAGATCGGCCAGCTCCGTATCGCTTACCGCAGAGCCAGACGCCCACTGGTAGTACTCCGTGCTGTCGTGCTGGGTGCCGTACTTGTTCAGCACATTGTAGTAACCGTCAAGGCGCAGCTGTGTTTTGATTTTTCCGGGAATAACTTTTTTCACGCTTTCTCCTTTCCGGTTATGTTAAATCAGACTGCGGACATCAAAAATTCCGCCCTCGTATAATGCCAGAGCAACTGCATCAGCCCGGTCCGGGCTGGTCAGGCCGCGCTTCTTTAGCGACTCCTTGCTTTCAAGTTTCAGCTTGGAGGGCGCGCCGCTGAAGATGTACTTGCGGGTCGTGAGCTGACCTATCAAGGTCGCGTCATCCGGCAAATGCAGGAGACCAGACGCCGCCATGTCGCGCAGGACAGCCCACATCCATGTTGAAATATCGGCATATCTCCCGGCGGCTTCCTTATCAGGAACAGCAGACGAGAAATTGACAGGAACAACCATGAGTTTGTTCAGCTTCTGCCGAATCTTCTCCCTGTTGAGAATATCCGTCACTCCGCCGCCCACACCCGTATCGTCAATAATCGCATAGATCAGACCGCGATATTGCGGATGCGCTGTGCGCAAGGCCTTGTACATTTCGATAATGTCATCGGCTGTTGCGTACAGGTCTTGGCCGTGGCGCGTGACCAGCTTTTGAATGTCCCCGTCAATGTTCTTCGCAATGGCGGTGTCGTCGTTGCCGAAGCGGGCCACATCACACCCAATAGAAATTCTGGCCGGAATGCTGTGCTCAAGCGGTTCAGTATTGACCGCTTTTGTGGCAAGCGCCATCGGAATAAAGACGTCGTCCTCATTTTCCGGAAACTCGCCGTCAACACGGACGCGGACCACATTGCTGTTCTTGCCGAACTTTCGCTCCAGGTCAGCGATATTTTGCTTATTCGTGCGGGGGCTGTCCCTGCTGGACACCTTCATGCAGTAGTAGGACTGGGCATCCACGGTGTGCGAATCGTGGAATGTGCCAGTGTTCTGCGTTGGGTTTCCGCACATCAGTAAGCGGTTGTTATCGCCGGACAATGTGCCCTGTATGGCCTCCATGATGGGGTCAGCAACGCCGGATGCCTCGTCCACCACGAAAAGCATATTGTCTTCGTGGAAGCCCTGCATATTCTCTGGCTTAGTGGCTGTACGGGCCACGGCGAACCAGCGTTTCTCATGTCCTCTCATGTAGACACGGGTCTTTGTCCATACAAGCATGGCCTGCAAGACAGGACTGCGCTCCTGCCACTTGGCAATCTCAGCCCAGAGCACATCGTTCAACTGCTGGCGGGTCGGTGCCGTGCACACGACGCGGGGATACGGGAAGCAAGCCAAGAACCAGAGCACCAAGTTTGCTTCAAAAGCTGTTTTTCCAACGCCCTGTCCTGAACGGATGGAAACTTTGCGGTGCTGTGCAATGGCCGTAGCCGCTTCTTTTTGCCATTTATCCGGCTTGAAGCGTGTAACCTCTTTGAAGAACAAGCAGGGGTCTTTGCGGTACAGCGGGAGCCGTTTGGCGAAGACTTCACGTTGTCTCAGCGCCATCGTCCTCGCCCTCCACTTCTGCATCCGCCGCCTCGACCGCCGCCACCCAGTCGTCTACCAGCTCATTCTTGCCGCTGTTGCTCATTCTGCGCAGGTCGGCAAGCTGCTGTATCACCTTAGACTTCTGGCGCTGTACATCGGTCAATAGCCGCTCTAAGCGCTCCACGATAAGGTAGCTTGATTCGGTGGTGGTTGATGTCTCAAGGCTGTTGCCAGGAAGGCGCTCTTCCCTTTGCACCTTTGCATCTATCCGCTCAATGTAAACCTCCTTGTCGTTAGCCTCTTTTTCTTTATCCTCATCCAGCCGGGTAAAAGACCTGCTGGATTTTGATGTATGCACCGACTGGATGTGCTGCTTCTTTTCCTGCGCCGCCGTGATGCGCTGGAGCAGGAACGCTTCGCGGGCGGTCAGCAGTTGAAGCTCCTGTATCAGCAGGTCCTCTGCTTCCACATCTTTCGTGCAGTCCTGTATAGCTTTCTGGTTTTCTTCGGAAAATGCGCCAAACATCATCGCAGACCAGCCACCGTGTTTCAAAGCATTCTGGTTACCCGGCGGTGCTCCGCCATGATTGCCAACAGCGTTGACGTTCCCTTTCGGCGCGCCGCCGAGATTCGGCCTCTTCTCAGGCTGAGCCGCCGGGTCTTGTTGGGTGCGTTTTGAAGATGCACCCTTTGGGTGCGACGGGGTGCGCTTCTTGGGTGCACCCTTTTGTGCATCCCAATACCGCTTTTTCCAAGACTTGACCGTGTTCAGCGATACACCCAACTTCTTTGAGATTTCGGTGCATCCCATCCCTTTCTTATAAAGGGTGAACGCCTTGTCTCGCGTTTCCATCTACATCGCCACCACTATCCTTCTTCATTTTCTGTCCCGGTGTCGGGCCGGGCCGTTGTGTTGTTCCGAAGAAAAAGCGCCGGCTCTTTGCAGAGCCAGCGCCGCGCCACCCTCTTACACGATTCTTGCAAGAGCGGTTTTAGAAATCATCATGTTGCCGAGTTCCACGGCCAAGAAAGTGCCAACGAACAGCCCTGCGGCCGTCAGCAGAAACGGCGCTCCCACCATTGCGTACAGCTCCACTCCGATGAACAGAGCCACGGACAAAGAGAGGATAACAGCTTTCCACAAAATCCCCAGCTTTTTCCACGGCCCCCAAACAACAAGGAGATACGCTGCTCCCTCGGCCATCAGACCAAAAGCCACATCGACAGGTCCAAACGGGCTGGTTGCGTTTGCGATTGCGATTCCCAGCAGAACCGCCGGGGCATATCTCTTGTCTTTGAACGGGAGCGCACAGAGCATATTTGCAACCCGGAATTGGATTGCGCCCCACGACAGGGGGTTCAATGTGGTCAGTGCCACATACAGTGCCGCGACAACGGCGGTCTGGCAAAGAGCACGAGTATTTTTCATCTTGCGCCCCTCCCTTATACTGTTACCGTTACATGGCCGTGCACACCGTCGGTCACATCCGACTCGACCTCGACCCAGTAGGGATGAATCTCCCCCGTGAGCCACTGCTTCAGCTTGCAGGCGGCGTCCTCAATGACAAGGCTCTTGCCATCCAGCTGCTCACGAATGAACTTGTCGATTTCGCAGTAGTCCGGGATCCACTTCTTCGGAGTGATAGTCACGGTGAAGTTGTTCGTGTAGTCTGCCTCCCCGATAGGGCAAAAGCATCTGCACTTCTGGGTGTACTTGATTTTCGACACCCCATACTCATTCTTGAACTTAGGCATTTCCCTCTCCTTTCGGCTTCTGGACGATGAACAACAGCTCTTTCGCCTCACGCGGGAATGGGATAGCCATAAACGCTGTGAGGAACGCAGACGGGACATAGGACTTCATGCGTTCATAGAAATCCTTGAGCGCCGGCGGCTGTTTAGAATAAAACTCATCCATTTCGCGGACGCTGGTGACCAGACCGACCTCCTGCACAATACTGAATCCGATTTCGGTCAGCTTGGCTTTCAGTTCATCGTAGCCCCACTCATAGACATGAGCGCGGTACTGGGTCTGATACCCATTGCCTGGGGTGTTCGGACAGGAGAGGAACATCTTTGCACCCGGCTTCATCACTTTGTAGCATTCTGCAAGGCTTTTTGCGCCGTCCGTAGGGTGCATATGCTCAATGGCAGAGGTGTAAATCACAAAATCGGCAAACCCCGCCGGGATGACTTTCGACATCTCAGCAACATTGCCCAGCTTCCAACCCACCCGGAACGGGTAGTAGGAGGCCAAATCCTTGGGTTCGAGGTTCTTTGCAGTTGCGCCGCGCATCGCTTCCTTGATGTTTGCTTTGCTGATGTCCACTCCGGTATAGGATGCAATGTCCTTTGCGTAGTAGCGCAGCAGCGGGAGCATCAGAGAGCGCCCACAGCACACATCCAGCACGTTCATCCCCTTTTTCGCCATATGCGCAGCGGCAAGGTGCTGGATATAGTTCATAACGTCCAGATTGGTAAAAAATCCGTCTCTGAACTGCATATAAAAATTCCGCATCTGGTAGGTGGTGCAGAGAATCTTTTCCCTGTCCATGCCATCCTCGACGCGGTAGACGATTTCTTTATCCACGCCATTTTCCTTTCGTATCAAGGTATTTCTGGTACTTTATCCACTCTCTCAACGAGTACTCCCGGCGGCGGCGATAGTCTGCGCCGATCATCCCCTTGGGCGGTCTGACCACGACCATCTCTGTGCCATTGAAGTATGACAGCCCTCCGAAATTGACCTGTGTGGTCCATGTCGTGCTGTCCACGCTGTAAAAGCCGAAACTCACTGCATCCTTTTTGGTGTACCCCAGACCATGCACCCGCACCCCGCAAGAATTTGCATACTGCACCAAACGACGGATATAGCCGTACTCGCTGGGCTGTATGTGCTTGATTGCGAAGCCGCCGATGCCGATATAGGGATAATCCCTACACAGGCGCTTGAACTCGTCCAGACCACGGGAGCGGTGCCAGACCGGAATGCTTTGCTTTCCTGTCTCTGCTTCAAGGCGCGCTCTCATGCGTTTTACAGCGTCATAACCTACGATGGAATCCACATCCAGCTCGAAGAAATGCTGCACGTTGTTGCGGTTGATAAAGTCGATGTACCGACTCAGGTATCCATCCCAATCTACTGGCTTTGAAGACGCTTCTATACCGTGCATAAAAGTAAATGCCCCGCTGTCGAGCAGGAACATTTTCCATTTTGGAATTTCTTCGATTTGCCATGGTCGGATGTAAAAGAAGCTCTCCAGAACATATTCTGGATGGTACTCTTTCACAATCTTCTCGGCCGGGAATGTACCTGCCAGACATAGCCTCATGTCTCAAACCATTCTCCGCAATGCGGACATTGGATGAGCTTAGAGCCGCTCTGCTGCGGCACAGCGAGCTGAGAAGATTCCGGTTGGGTAGATTGCTGGGTCTCGGCGCTCTGCTCTGCATCGGTCGCTTTGGGCGGCTGTTGGACGGGTTCCGTAAAGAACTCCTCGAAGTCGGCATCCTCCACTTCCCGAAGAAGCCCATCAAGCTCCACCTCGCTGAAACCCGTGTCCGTCAAATCAACGTCCAAGGCTTTCAGCGCGTCCATTTCGGCGCGGAGAACATCATCATTCCACGAAGAAGCCTCGGCCACCTTGTTGTCTGCGATGCGGTATGCGCGGATTTGCTCATCCGTCAGGTCATCGACCCGAATACACGGCACTTTGTCCATGCCAAGCCGTTTTGCGGCCTCATAGCGGGTGTGTCCTGCGATGATAGTTCCTTTTCCGTCGATGAGGATGGGGACACGGAAGCCAAACCGCTTGATGCTCTGCGCAACAGGCTCAATGGCCGCTTCGTTGTTCCGGGGATTGTTCTCATAGGGATGGATCTGCGAAATATCCTGATACACTACTTGCTGATTCATTTTTTCTCCCTTCTTTGCTATCCCGCTGGCGTTGCGGGTCAAATTGGGGAGCGGCGGTTTTCTGCCTCCTTTCCGGGCATAAAAATACCCGCTCGGTGGCGAAACCGGGCGGGCAATGCGCTATGATTAGAATTTTACGGTATTATTCTACCACATTTTTCATGCCGTGTAAATGACATGATTTTGACATCGGCCTACTCCATGTCCAAGGCATCAATGCCGAACATGAGCGCCGAGATTTTTTCAACGGCTGCATCGTGGTCTCGGTATGCCTGACGGGTGCTCACGCCCTCCAGCGCCGCAAGCTGCTCAATGGACTTGGCCTCGTCGTCAATGTACATCGCTTTGATGATGCGGTAGCCGCGCTTATGGGCCTCATTCTTGCTCTGTTCGCAGTACGTCTCGTACAGAGCCAACATCGAATCAATATGACGAACCATGATTTTTGTACGGCGGCAGGAGTTGCGGATCGATTCGACCGTAATCGCGTTATTGCGCTGAAGCATCATATCAAGCAGTTCCAGCGCAGTTTCTTCTTCCTTGCCGTCATGGTCACCCGTTTCGTCCGTATAGACCGCGCCCGTGCAGTGCTTCTTGAACATTCGATAGTTTTTCAGCAACAGCTTCGTGTTTCGAAGTCGGCGGTCACAGCGGCCTGCGGCTTTGCGGGTCTGTTCTGCGATAACTTCCTTGGCGCCCTCACGAGCAGCCTTTCTTGCAGTTTCCTGAATAACGGCCATCATTTCTTCCGGGATAGTCATTTTGCGCACCCTCCTGTTCTATCGTTGCCAAAATACATCAATTTAGGTATAATAGACTTGCTCTATCGGGGGATTGCGCAAGCGATCCTCTTTTTTATTACTCAGATAGATTTCATCCTGCGGGTCACCTCGCTCTGACTCAAAACCGCCAGCGGCACACGCTTGATGCCCCGCTCTGCCGCCATCTTAGCCGATACGGCCTCCATCGCCCGCAGCATATCTGCACTCTGGGTCTCTGCGAAGCCACCGGGCAGGATATGATTCTTGCTTTCCCGCATATCGTTGACTTTGAGTTCTTCCTGCAAAGCCTGTTCCGAACAGCGGCGAAGCAGCTCCATTGCGTAGGCTTCACCGTCCTGCTCTACCCATCCGATGTACTGCCGGTAATTATCCAGCGTTTCCCGCTTCAGGCGGGCAAGCCGTTCCTTACCGAAACCGAAGGTCAGGTGCGTTGTCGCCGCCATAACCAACCATGCAATTTCTGCCCCCTCATTCTGGGCCATGCGAAGCTGTTCTTCCTTGCGGTTGCGCGGGGCCTTGGTCTGCGGAAGCCGGACCTCAAAATCACAGATGCCCTTCAAGTCCTCCCGCATAGCATCCGTTGCGCTTTTGCGGTTCTCGGTCAGGATTTTTGTTTTGTACCGCTGCTGAAACTCGTGCATTTCATTACAGGCCCGCTCTAGGCGCGTAGCTCCAATGCCCTCTTCCTGGTGCATGGCCACTACCATACACCAAGTGAAGATCTGCGCCGTCTTATCCCGTTCATCGGCCCGCTGCTGGCGAATGTTCTTCATCTGTTTTGCCATCTCCAATCTTTGCACCCCAAAATTTTTGCCAAGAGCCTTTTTGTTTTGCTGCAGTCCCAATAGTTCTTACACCACTGGCACCGGCCATTGCACAGGAACGCCAGATGTGCTTTCATGTGCCCTCCTTTGCATTTTTGACCTTCGGGCCCGCCATGTGATTCACAGCCCAGGACCAGCCCGCCATGAGCAATGCGGCCACGATCAGGACAATAGACGCCAGCGCCGTCACCGTCTGGTCTGAAATAACTTCACGAATCAGATTCATTTTTTTCTCCCTTTCCGCACGTCGATTGAAGTACTTAACCGGGGAAACTCCGCGTTCATTACAGTCTTTGTTGCTGAAACTGACGATGGCACCGCAAGTTCTCTTATTGGTGCACCGAATACATTTCACGCCCGTACCACTCATAACTTCATAGGTAGATGCGCCGCAGAACGGGCATTCCTTGCTCTTAGGTTCAACGTGTGCTTTCATTTGCTTGCTCCTCTCTGTTCCAGTCTTTTACGGGTGCATAGTACCCACACATCATGCAGCAGACAATTCTGCGACGGCTCCCCAGCAATACGATAAGCCTTGGCGTCGTACTTCTAAAAGGTTTCCCCCATGCCAGAAATCTGCTTCCGCATTTAGGACACGGGAGAACCGCACCTGTTTTCTCCATCAGGATCCTCCCCTGCGCACCGGCTTCTTGCCATTCCCGGCAAACTTTTCAGGCCGTTCATCACTCATGCCGCGAGCCAGAACCAGCGCCCTCTGGTCGTTCGGCATCTGGTAGGTGCAGCCAGTCGCAACGTGAATATACAAATCATTCAGAACGGCGCGGGCAATTTCCGCCGTTTCGTACTGACCCAGACGATATACCGCGCCGCCACCGGTAGGAACCGCTTTGATTTCGTGTTCGGGACTCACATACACGCTGGTGCACTGGGCAATGTTCGTAATGGAGTCCCATTTTTTGTTCATGACGTACATTCTGCATCCTCCACATAGCGCCAGCTCTGGGGCGGGCTGGTAATTTCCACAGGCCGCATACCAAACCGTGTCTCTTGCAAGCCAGTGAGTTCTCGCAGGTCGAGTGGTCGGTCATAAATTTTCAAGTTGGAAATGTGCCATCCCCAGCCGGGGTGTATCCCAAGATATTTAGAGAGCTGTTCGTCGGTCAGGCAAGTAGTAAGTTCCTCTCGCTGGACATTTCGGTACTCATCGTTATTTTCTGGCATGGTGTAAACCGGCAAATCCAGACTTGGGGCTGTAAAATTGAACCCCACGCTATCTCTATCGACCTTGTAAACCTCATCGCAGACAAACTCACCAATTACTTTTCTGTCCATCTTCCGCAAGCCCTTTGGTGACCTCATTAGCCATCCGCTATTGCCGGAACAGTAAATGTACACCTTAAACGGCGTTTCGAGCTTTGGGCAGGTCTTGCGCACTTCAACCGTTTTCATCCCGGCCCAAATCAGCTTGCACCAGTTTGGACGGACGCTCAGCAAAACAGCTTTACTCACTTTGCACCTCCCCGCCGTCCAGGTCGCCTTTGAGCTGTTCGAGCTTTTCGAGCACGATCTGCTGTACCTCTTCAGGCTTGCCGACGATCTCAACGAGCTGCGCCAGCATGATGTAAACATCCGCGATTTCTTCCCTGACGCTCTCGTGGGCGACCTTGATCTTCGCACCGTTGCGGTAGTTGAAGGTTACGGCCCGCTGGAGATTGCAGATCGCCTTCGTGAGCTCTGACATTTCCTTGATCGCCATCTGGAGCTGAGGGGCGGTGCCGTACCGATTGATCGCCCGCCGGATGGTACTCAGACCGTAATTAGGAATGACCGGGATTCCTGCATCCTCGTACCATTTGAGCTTTTCCCGCAGGGTCGCGTAGGCCCACAAAATCGTGTAGTGCTCTGCGATCAGTCCGTCAATGCTCTGCTTCGGGTCGTCGAAGAGGTGATCGGTCAGACTTTCGGAGAGCTCCATATCGTTGCAGCCCAGATCGATGCTGCTGCCATGCCCCTTGACGAGCTGCCGCGCATACTCGGTCAGTGCCATTTCAGGTTGCCGCAGCCATACCCAGCCGTCCTCGCTGACGTCAGTAAAGTTGAGGGCAGTCTGAAAATTGTTCACCGGGTTATCGGTCGTCAGCCTCGGAACACTCTTAATCTTTTGCTTATCCATTTGCTCACCCTTCTTTTTGAATCATCGTCATATCGTAGCCGCTCTCCACAAACTTCACGCAAAGGTCGTGATTGATTCCATTTCCGAGATATGTATAGATGTCCGTCATTTCCTCCAACGTAAAATTCGTACCCAGCAGCTTGTTGATGCCCTCAAAGTGGAGTTTTCTTTCCTTGGGCGAGACTGCTTTAATTGCAGTCCGCGTAAGCCACTCCAAAATTTTTGCTTTCAGCTGGGTTTCGTTGGTCACATCTTTCAGGCTGAAGCCGGAATCAGTTCTCAGACTGAAAACAAGTTCGTTTTGCATATTCACGAACGACTGCGGAAACGCCGCCTGAATTTTCCTCGACCACATGGTATCGAAAATGTTGAATTTTTCTACACCGGCTACGGCTTCCGGTTCTTCTTTGGCAAGATAATCAATCGTATTTTCGACATCTGCCAGTGTGTGAATATGTCCCAGTGAACCTTCCATACTCAGCACGGACTTCAGCTGGTCTGCGTTAAGTGTTCTCATTTTTCGCTGCCTCCTTCGGCGGCAAAGGCATCCACCCGACCACAGGAGAATCCACGCGGTTATTGTAAACATCCTCCGGGTTGAAATGGCGATATTCCCACCAGCCTTTGGGGATAAGATAATCGTCATGCTCTTCATCATAGGCGCCCCACTCGAAAATCTCTTCCCAGTAGAACTTGCTTTTTTCGGACAAAACAGTGCCATCTTCGTAGTGGGCCGTCGTAATCCCATATCCGCCGCAGGCTGTTTCAAACAGAATCAGCACTTCCGTCTCAACTTTCGGAGGATCCTTGTCGGGGTCGCGCCAGAAAGAAAATAGCGCTCCTTCCTGTGCAACAGGAAGTTTCTCGACCTTTTCCCGCGCTACCCGGAGAGTCGCAGAAACAACATCATTCGCACTCGGCTTCTGAATCGTGTTATACTCCAGGCATTTCAATACGTCCTCACGATTGATGTACTCAGCCATTGTTTTCCTCCTCATAAATATCAAGTGCCATGTTCAGCGTGTACGGGGTATCCACCGCGGCGTCTGCGTCCGGGTCAAACTGCACGTCCAAGCTCCCATCTTTCAGCGAAATGGTGAGCACACAGTTATTGAGCTTTGTCGTAAAGCTGTCACCATCGTTCAACTTCCCATGGTCAGCCGCGTACAGCTCCAGCGCCGCTTTAATCGCTGCGTTCGACTGTTCCATCAATCCCTTTTCATTCATCTGAAATCACCTCCATCTTCGCCACATCGAATTTCTCATACTCCGGGTAACAAGCCTTGGCCATCACTTTTGCCCGCGCCGCTGCGCTTTTACCGCTTTTATCGTCAACCAGCACATACGGCAGGAGTGCAGAGCCATGCTTGCCAGACGCCGCTATCAGTATCTGATACTTAGGCATCTTTCCGTCCTTTCCCGGATTTAGGCGGGTGAGCCTCCTGCCAGCGGTCCTCTCTGCTCGAAGCGACACACAGAGCATAGGCCAGCGCCGTAGCCATTACCGCCAGAACCACCAGCACAATCCAAAGCCACATTTTGCATCACCCTCCCAGAAGATTTTTCATCATATATCCGGCCATAGCCTGTTCGTATGCCTGTTTAGGGACATCCGCCGCACCATTCTCTTCCAGCAGCTCTTTGATGCTGTGCTCGCGTCCTGCGCCGTCAATGGCCCGAACTCTGGTACTGCCGCGATTGACCGTCACCGTTTTCTTATCGCGCGGGTGGATACCGAACGGAAGCTGGAATCCTTTCTCAAACACCCAGAGGTGATAGCAGTCGCAGACATCCACCAACCTGTCCTGCGTCGGGAACACCTCGACGGCAACTCGCTTCTCGCCGAACAGGTCGTTTTTAATTTCCATCTTGACGGCCCACGGGATATCCCCGCTGCCGTCGCTCTGGCCAACGCCCTCTGCCGCCGTAATCGTGACGTGTTCGACCTTGCCCCATTCCGTGCGGAGCAAACGAGACATCACGCTGTACTTCTGGTCTTCGCTGATCCATGCCCGATCCATCTCCCTCATCCAGCCGTGATAAGGTACTCCCAGCTCTTCAACCGCCTGTTTCGGGGTAATCGTCTCAATCCACTTCATGTTGCTGCTCCTTTCCAGTGCTCATGCCCATCAGCTCCGGCGTGTCCACTACATTTCCAACCACCTTTGCGGTCAGAACCAAGCTTGCAAGACCATGCTCGACAAACTCCTTTCGGTTCTCCGAAAATTCTGCGTAGAATCCGATATGGCCTACGCCGTAGTCGATGTATTCGCCGTATCTTACGGCAAAAATCACATCTTTGCCGCATCGATCGTCTTTCAAAATGTCCCCCTCAAAAACAGGTGCCCCGTTTCCGTCCGTCAGAGTCGTGTTCATGCCGATCGTAAACGGCTTGACGAGATGGGCGTATGCCGGCTCTTGCTCGGAGTTGATGTACCAGCCCTCACCCGGGCGACTGTTCTTCACACCCGGGGAGCGAATCAAGAATCCTTCATGCCAAGTGCCATCTGGGGACTGCCCACGAAAAGTTCTACCCTGCATCATGCTTCCTCCTTGACCTTGACAGGAAGCACCAGCGCTTCATACTGCGGCTCAATCAGCTTTACGGGGGATAGAGGACCGACCACCCATGCGCTGACCTCGTCTCCTTCCATCGACTTCAATGCCTCGCTCAGGAACTCCAGATTAAAGCCGATTCGCAGGCGCTCATCCAGCTTTCCGTTGAAGGAAAACTCCTCATTCATCTGCGCAATCGTGCTACGCATCGATGCTCTACCTGTGCCGCCGGGTTCCAGATCCATCACCAAGGTGCTCTTTTCCTTTGCGTCTGCAGACCGAGCAAGTTTGACGCGTCCCAGAACGCCCAGCAATTCTTTTCTGTCAAGCACGATTCTGGTTCCCCCACTCTTTTGGGCTGCAATTTTGCTATAATCCAGAAACGGTTCTGCGATCAGGCGAGACTTTACCTCAAAATTGTTGTCACTGAAAACGGCCTTTTTGCGGTCTCTTTCAATACTGACGCTCCCATCAAGGCCCAGCGTATCAATCGCCTTTGCCGTTGCCGCCGGAAGCACAAACTTGAAATCGCCATCGGCGGTGCAGTCGATTCGGCTGATGGCCATTCTGTACCCATCCAGGGCGCAGATTTCCAAAGTATCGTCGCCGTTGTGGGAAAAGCACAGCCCTTTGTGCGCCGGATGCCGATCCTCCTTGGACACAGCGTATAGAACCTTTGAGATGGCCCAGCTCAAATCGTTCGCTCTCACCACGCAGCGCTTCGCATCCTTTCCCGGACCATCAAATGTGGGGTAATTCTCTGCCGGCGTCGTGCTCAACCGTGCCCGCGCCGTGCCGGACTCTATGACCAACCCGCTCTTTGTCACGTTGATGTTGATTTCAGGGGCTACTGCTCCGCTGATAAAATCCACTCCACGCGGTGGAATAACGACGCCCTGCGGAACCGGGCTGGAAAGTTCCGCCCGAATGCTCAGTTCCAAATTCGTTGCGAACGCATCCGGGCCACTCAGCAGGATTCCCGTGCTGTCGTTGCCCACCGCACGAACCTCCGGCACCGCTGTACGCAACTTGGAAAACAGTGTTCCAATTTCGCTTCGTTCAAACTTCATCGTCTTTTCCTTTCTCAAAATTGTCTCTGCTGAACTGCTCATAGCATTCCGGGCACATATAAGCCACCCGCTCCGGGCTATCTCCACGTTTTCTGCGCAAGAGCAGCGCGTACATTTCTTTCATCGGTCTGTACTTGCCGCAGGCCGTGCAATACTCCCACAGACGCTCTTTCTGCACGTCGCTGGGAACTCTCTGAAGAAGCGGCTGTGGTTTCTCGCGCCGCATATTCTCAGCGCCCACCACGCTTTCCATGCTGCTCCGCATGAAAACAGGTGTGTCGGTTGCATCCGCTGACGCAAGAATGTCTTTAATCCACTCCGCTTTAGGAATGACCTTTCCTGCATTTCGGCCTGTTTCCGCGCCGATGATGACCCACTTCAACTTCTGGAACGCTTTTGTCACGTCGCCCTCAAACGGGCCAAGGAGCGGCTCTATCGCAACGAACGTATTATAGTGTTCGTTCGCCCATACGCTGCTTTCTCTGACCGTCGCTGTCGAACCGTACCAGAAATTCTTGTTTTGGGGCAGCTTCTCGTGATTCACAAGCTGCTTATAGCGTTCCGGATACTGCGTCAGAAAAATGTACTGGTGCTGGGGTGCTTCATCAGCCGCCGCAAACACCTGAAGAATCCATTCTTCAGGAACCCACGGCCCGAATAAATCGCCGTCTGTGCATACCATAATGCTTGAGCCAACTTTGACCTTTTGCGGCCAGTCGAAACGGTATTTGTGCATCGTGGGCAGAAATCCCGTTGGACTGTTCAGGAAGTGCTTGTTTTTCGTTTCCCACGGGGTATCCAGCTCAAAGAGCTTTTCTCCCACCTGCTGAACTTTCGGTCTCTCTGCCAAATTTCGGCGCCAATCGCTTGCAAACCGTATCGCGCTTTTCCTTGCATAGCAGTACCGACAATCTTTCAGGCACCCTGTCACCGGATTCCAAGCATAATCGGCCAACTCATTCTTTGTTCTGTTCACCGATAAATCCTCCCCGTCTGGTTATCCACGAGAACAATTCGCTCCACAATTTCAAACCCGGCGGCACCTGCCACATAACGCAGAACGTGAACAAGCTCGCTCACACGAGCTTCTTCCCTCTGGATGTTGCTCTCTGCCCGAACCCGTGTAGGATCCGGCGCGCCGCTGGGGTTGTGATTCTTCCGGGTGTCAGGCATTATTCTCTCCTTTGTCCAAAACCATGAAATATTCGTACTGGGTGCCCGGATTGGTATTCGGGCGGCGGCGTACAATATCAACTCGGTATCCCGCTTTCAGGAGCAGCCGCCCCAAATCCAGACGTTCATCTTCCGAAAGGCCCTTTGCTTTGGCGGGCGCGAGAGAAAGTTCAATTTTAGCCGACACGCTTTTCCACCTCCATCAAGTCGTGCATCAGTTCGTCAACCAGCAGTTTGCCAGCATTCGTACCCGTGCGGATAATGTTTCCGTTCTCCTTGAGTTCCGCAAACTCCTGTGCGCGGATTTCCTTGGACTGCCGTGCAAAATCAATTTCCGCCGTTGTCATGCGGCCCTGCACGACCTGTTGCCATTCCGCAATAAACGGTTTCGCATCCTCCAAATCGGCGTACTGGTCGTTGTTATAGCTGCGCTTTTGGCGGACAGTGCCGCCCGGCTCCACCTCCAAGGTATACCACGGGGTATTCGGGTCAGCCTTGCGCCGCATGAAGAAGATGTAGCTCTCACGTTTGGCAATACGCTCAAAGTACCTAGTTCCGCGCTGGATGCAGTGGTCAAGAAACCTGCTTTCTTCCAAAATGGCCTTTGCCCCATCCGGCACCCGAATGATGTATTCCGCTCCATCGTACTCGTAGATTTTGCGGATTTTCTTGTAGATGTTCTCGATGTGGAACTGATTTTCCAGCTCCTTGGCTTCCTTTTTGATGCTGCTTGCGGCACCTCTCAAGGCGTCCTTTCGACATTGCTTATTTCGCTCCAGAACCAAATCATCGTGGCGACGCTTGAGATCCGGCGGAAAACGAACCTTTTCAAGATTCAAGTTCATCTTCATCTGCCCGGCCATATCGATATAATCCAACCAGTCCGATGCAACTTGAAGAGCAATCTGACCGTTGTAGCTTCCGGTGACTCGCCTTGTCTGCCGGCGTAGATATTTCAAGCTCCGTGTCATTCCGCTTTCCCGCAATGTCTTGGCCATTCCTGAGAGATTTCGGATGTTAGCCGTCATCTTCATGTTCTTGTCATTGATTGCAAGGCCGGCTTCTTTCCACTTCAACGCATCATCCACCTCGCGGAACGACTTTTTGCTTTGTGCGACCACAGCCAGCTCCTGACGATTTAAGCCAAACACGTCGTAATAGGTCTTTGCTCGAAGATTGATGCGGGTGCTGTGTTCATATTCGTCGTACACCTGAGAGCACAGCGCATCAGCCCAGCCCGTTTTGACAAGGCTTTCGGCCATCGGATACCGATTCACGATTTCCCACTGCCGAACTTCCCACGGAAAATTGAGGTGATTATCGTACTGGTACATCCATTCAGATTTCAACACTTTCCGAACATCACTCTCAAATTGGTCAGTGTGGGATGCCAGCGTGTACGGCTGATACGGGCCAGAGGGGGCCAGCAGCATCGCGGACAGCTTCGGGCGCTGGCACATGATATACTGAGCTTTTTCGCCCCAGTCGCGTTTCCACTGCTTGATGGTCTTTCCGTCCGTCCACCAGATTCCACGGCCGTGAAATTCCGGTTCTGCCCGATGATTTCTGAAATCGAAATACACCAGATAGCGGCGAATCCAGACTCCATCCCCCTGCGGCTTGCTCCAAAGGAATGTCCTTGCGGCCCATAACCTTTTGACCGAATAGCGGGTATTGCGAACCTGCATTTTCTCCCCGCAGCACTCGCACGTCGCTGTGCTCTTGTGTTTGAGCAGCTCCGACAGCGTATATTCACCACCGCAGCTATCGCACCTTGCCCGCTGAATCGAGATTTTCTTCTCAACGCCGCCGGGTTCGATTACGTTCTGTTTATCATTGGTGACCCAGAGAAAGCCCGCATCGCTGCATACTTTCAAAACCTGTCTTCCGAGATCTTCCGGCGGCTCCGGCAGATTCTCAAAGAGCTTCTTGGTCTCAGCCGCCTGTCGTGCGTTGCGCTCTTCGCGCTTCTTCCTGGCATGAGCCGACAGTGCATCTTCTACAATGCCAATCAGATATCCCGGTCTGCAGTCATCAAAATAGTTCTGCAGGAGTTCCGATTCTCCTTTTGTGGCCGGCACTTCGGTCCTCCATGTCAAGCACTGGCAGGGCTTGACCTCAATTTGACGCGGCGAAAGCTCGCCTTTAGTCGGGTTCTCGTTCCCGCGAAGCTCCCCCGTCCAGTAATCCCCGAAAAAGCGCCACACGACCAGCGGCTTTTCCTTTTTGTCCCAGACGGCCACCGTCAGCACCTTTCCCTTGATATAGCGGCCCACGCCCTGCCCCTCGGCAACTGACATAGACAGCGCCGCATCCAGCTCCGGCCGTTTCGGTTCCGGCGCATAAAGTTTCAATTCTTCAGCCTTTTTCATTGCATGCCGCCTCCAAACTCTCTGCCGTGTAGTTCTTCCCTGGCAAAATCTTTACGCCGTCAATCAGCTGTGCAATACAGATGGACTCCTGCTGATCTTGGATGATGAAGCAGAGCCATTCTCCCAGTTCTCCGGCCAGCTTCTTGCCCTTTCCATACGCAATATGGAACGGTTTCTTGAAGCAGTCCTCAAATTTCTCTGCCGGGTGCTCAGACGCATACCTTGCGTGCATAAAGAGAAATTCATCCTCTTTCAGCCTGCGCAGCGGGACAATTTCGGTGCAACTGCTTCGCGTCCCGTAATCATCTTCGTCAATGTCACCGCCGGCTGCAATGGCCCAAAATTCATTTTTGCCATCCCATGCGTACCAGTTCATGCAGTCAAGCGGATCCAGGCAGTAATGGAAGCCTGCGTTTGCGCATTTTGCTTTTATCGTCTTGCTCACCTCGCCCGGCTGGTACTGATAACTGCCATTGCCGAGCGTAGCAATCAGGCCCGGCTTGAAACCTTTGAATCCTAAAACCATCAGAACCATCCCTCCAAGGAAAGCTGCATATCGTCCTCCGCAAGCGTTCTCTTCTTTTTTGCTGGCTTTTTCTCGTCCGGCTTTTTTTTCGCTTTGGATGCAGGTTTGGTTGCGTGAGCAGGTGCCGCCTGCTTCAGCACATTGGGAGATGCATCTTCTGGTTTGATGGCGGCCGGAGCCTGCATCTCAACTTCCGTAGGCGGTGCGCCAGTCAGTTTGATGTTCATGCTGAACGAAACCTCGGCATTCGGAAAGTAAAACTGCACGGCCTTGCGATACGCTTCAAGGTCAGACAGAACCTCTCCCGCATTGTGCACGACTGCCGCGCAGCATTCAGAGAACGTGCGCTCCGTGTTACAAACGACCTCAGCGAAGCGCGGCTCCTGATCTGCAAAGTTCAGCAGTGCCCGCAGCACATAGCTCTGAACGCTCGCGGCGGCGCGCCCGCCTTTGAACAGCTTGTCCTCTGCCTCCAGCTTCTCTTTTGCCTTGGCCCGCCAATCGACGAACTCTACTGTGGTTGTGGTGTGTGTGGTGGAATCCATATTGTCCTCCTATCAGAAAAAGCTCAACTGCCCACCCTTACCCTCAGAGAACATCGGTTCCTGCTCCGGCTCTTTGGGCGGCGTTTTAGCGGCTTTTGGCTTTTCCGTATCTTTTGGTTGCTTACTCTTTTTTGTGGCTTCAAGGGCTTTCTGTGGTTCGGATTTTGGCGCATCCGCAGCATATTCTTCCTTTATCGGTTGGGTGACCAGCTCCATCTGCGCCATAAAGATTCGATACTGCCAAACCGGGATCCTGAGCAGCGGCGTGTACCAGACGCTCCCGTTGTCAACCGGAAGCAGCCCTCTTTTGTCATAAGACGTAGACGGGCTTGCAAGCGTATCACCGATGACGACATATCCCGGCATTCCAAGCAGACTCATTTGCAGATAGCACATCATACCCACGATGTAGTCAATGTCCTGCGCCACAAACAGCACATCCGTCTGATAATTGATGCCTTTTTTCCTGCATTCGTTTGCAAACGCCACCAGCAAGGCCCCCGCGCCGCAGGTCGGGTCACAGACCGCGACCCATCCCCTGTCTCCGATTTTCTGCTGAAATTCTTCTGCCGGGGTCGTCACCGCAGACATAAACTCGCAAAGGTGGTAAGGCGTGAAGAACTGGCCCGCGTGGTCACTTCCAAGCCCCAAGCACATATACAGCTCGCCAAGGAAATCCTGTTCCGAGTTGTCCTCCAACGCCATAACCAGAATCGAGAACATATCCGCGAATGCGTCCACTTCCTGCTTCGTGTACTTTTTCACAATAGTCATGTACTGCTGCTCCCGCTCATCGAAGTGGCTCTTGTCCGTCGCGTTGGACACGGCAATGGCGCTTATCGTAATCCAATCGCTCCAAACCTGCCACCTTGATCGCCCCTTGCTTGTAAATACTTCAAACTTCTTCACAAGCTCTTTCTGGGCCTCGCCGCGGACATGGCGAATATCGCTTCCCATTAGAAAACCTCCTTAGTCTGGCGGAACTTCCTCCACCCGCTTTTTGAGAGGTCTCCTTTTCAGGAGATTCAAGCTGTTATCAAGGCCAAGGAAGTTATTTCCACTCGGCGTCTCCCGGTCAACCCGGTTTCCTTTGTATGTGATATGTACTTTTTCCCACGCTTCCAGCGTTGTGATTTTTTGTGCTGCTGCTTGGTCGAGCAGACGCTTAGCATAGACCCAAGGGTACTTTGCTTGATGGCGCATCGCTTCTTTCAGCGCGGCCACCACTAAGGCGTCCTCTATACCAGCTTCCCGCAGGTCTCGGAATTCTGCGGCCATATAAGGCGTGAGCACCTTATCGCATCCAGCCCAGACCCAGTAGGATTCCGGCTTTCCGTCGGGCGGGCCGGTTGATGTCTCCTGCTGTTCGTCTGCGCCCTCTGATTCTTTGGCAGGTTCAAAACCCATTCGGTTTTTTTGGTTTTCTGGAGCTTCTTTATTTTTTCTCGGCCTTCCGCCCCTTGCACCATTGGCACGATTAGCCGCCGCTTGTCGCTCGTAGGCTTCATTGGAAGCATCAATCTTTGCCTTGATAGCTGCCCAGACGAAGCGTTCATTTCCTAAAAAGCTCGGCTCAGCCTCCGATTCCTTGTAGTCCATCATCGCCCACAAAATGCGCCCCCGTTCTGCTTCACTGAACGGTTCCAGTAGCGCTCGGTAGTCTTTCACCCATAGCTTTATGTAGTCATTCGCCACGCTTCACCTCCCCTTTCGGCTTTTGATTGAGGGAGAGCACTTTGCACAGGTGCTTGTCCAGCTTGATTCCATAGATGTGGTACTCAGCGAACAATGCCTTCTCCCGGCGGTGCGCTTCCTCGTGGTGCGCTCGGCAAAGTGCGATTGCGTTCAGGCCAACGTGGACGACCTTTTCTCTGTCCATACCCATGCCGATACGGTCAACGTGATGCACCTCCGCCGGACGGTTGCAAATTGCGCAGCGGCGATTTTCAAGGCACAGGTACAGGTACTTTCCAATGTCGTCCGTCTGCGTCAGCAGACTATCCTTGGTCGGAACGCCCCAGTGGAAACAAAACGAAATCAGGTAAGTAATGAATTCTCGTGCTGTCGTCATGTCGCAGTCTGAGAGGGAGAACCACTCCCGCATAGCGCGGGAGCAGAAATCCCATTCCAAATACTGCCGAAGTTCTTCCGGCTCATGGCCGGACCGCAAAGAAATGTCACGGATGATGGCAAAAATCTTTCGGCGCTGGTCAACGGAAATCGTGCGTCCATCATCCAGCCGAACTTCCACCCGCCGGGGGCGTTTCTGCTCCACAAAGCGGCTGATGTCCGTATCGGGCTTCAGGACGAGCTTTCCATCTTCCAGCTTTTCAATTTTCGCCGTTACGACCATCCGTTTTCTCCTTGTCAACATGAACGTGCATAGGAATATACACGCTGTTCGCCTGCATATTTCTCGCCAAGAAATCATTGCACTTTGCTTTCGACAGGTGATTCTTGAGCACCTGCGTCTCATAGGCATACTGTCCAGCAGCCTTTTTCTCTGCGATTTTGGCCTGAATGTCCTCGTCTCGATAATTGGCTTCTATCAAATAGAGGTCATATCCGAGCGCTTGCACACCGTTCAAATTGTTGGTGTCGGTGGCATAGATCACCTTGCCAGATGGAAAATGTACCTTGTACCCGCAGTTCGGCACGTTATGCACCAGCATGAACGGAATCACATTGCATAGGCCGTATCCATACATGGTCCGAGGTTCCAGCACATCAATCTGACGCTCCGGCACCCCTGCAGCTATGAGCGGCGGCGCCAGCCAGCGGCAACACCCGAAGCGGAGTGTCGGCCGCTCACTGGCAAGCCGCTTGATGGTGCGCTTTTGGAAGTGGTCGCTGTGGATATGGGTGAGTAGGACCAACTTCAGCTTCGGCACATACGGCTCCAGCGCCTTATATGGAACGCCGCAGTCTATCAGAACAAACTCTTCCAAAATCGTGGCGTTTCCGTCGCTTCCGGTGCTGATAATGTTGTACTTGACCATCAGAGTGCCGCCAAGTCAACAGCCGCTTTTACTTCATCTGCTTCCGGCTCCGGTAAATCCATAGTCTTGGCCGTCCGCTCGATTTTGGGCGGATTCTGCTCGCCGAGTCCATTCTGTCCGGCATCTGCGAAATCCGGCGTCTCCGGCAGAAGTCCGTCATCCGCACTGTTGGGAACCATCACTCGACCATCTCGTTCATAAGCGGTAGTCATTTCAACAGTCATGATTCCCCATTTGGAAATCAGCTGGCGCAGCATAGTCTTTTTTGCCATACTGTCAAAATCCCGGTACCAAAAGCTGGAATATTTCCACATATCTTCCTGCGGGATTTCACCATTCAGCAGCTTCTTATATGCGGCGGCGCTGAATGCCGGGGAGTACTTGTCCGCATGAGACATCATCTGGTCTGCCGTCCAGTACAGAGTTTTCTCGAAGCCATTGATATACTCAAAGTGGGCAATATAGCCCACAGTCGGCATTGCTGCACGCTTTTCAAAATCTTCGATGAAGTGCATTTCATGGAAACGCTCTTCAAAGGGATCCCAACCGCCCAGTTCCCCGGATTTGATTTCCAGGACATTCAGGCGCTTGTACTGGCCCGTTCTCAGAGCCAACTGGATGTATCCCTTGTAACCCAAAACGAATTGCGCCTTGAGACACGCCGGCTCAATCACATTACCCTGCCGGTCACGTTTTGCTTTGGATTTGAACGGCACCAAGTAGAACTGGCCCAACTGCGGGGAGGGCTGCAAGAGCAGGCTTTCGCCCAAAAGGGCACCCGCCAAAATAGTACCCGCATCGCACTCCTGCAAGGTAGGGTTAACTGCCACAGCAGAAGTGATATTTGCAGCGAATCGTGCCGCGCGTACCGGGTCGCCTAGGGTATTATTTATGAGGTTTTTGTATTTCTCGGTCTGCATTGCCTGAGAGAAGTACAATTTCTGCGGCTGCATAGCTTTAGCCATTATCGCTTACCTCCTCGTTCTCAATGCCGACGGAATCCATATGCTTCTGGATTTCGTCGATTTTTTCATTTACGAAAGACTTCAGCTCCCGGAGCTGGGTCAATGTACCGTGGCACTGGAACGTGCGGCCCATGAAAGCAAATTTGGCCGTCATGATCTGTTCTTTGCTCTCCTGCTGGGTTTCTTCGGTCTCCTGCTCATCCATAACCGGAGGCTCGGTACCCATGACCTGCGGCGCTGCCAGTTCTTCTTCCACCGCATCCAGCACCGCCGACTCTGCTTCCTGCGCGCGAAGCTGGGCTTCAAGGCGTTGTTTCCGTTCAGCTTCCTCGCGGGCCACACGGTCTTTGCGCTGGCTCACGCTGTTAATCGCAACGGCCAGATTGCGGCACTGCTTGTACTCGGCCATAACTTCCGGGGCATTCTCCATGCCATTGATGCAGTTCACATCAGCCACTACGCGGTCAACGTAATCCTTGACCTTGCTCTTCAAAGATTTCAGGCTCGCCGTCATGGTAACGGCAATGCCGACGTCCCCATAGCTGACCCACTCGACCCCGTTTGCCTTGACCAGCTCGTCGAAGTAAGCGACCACTTTCTTCTCCTTGTCAGCTTTCAAGCCGGCTTCCACGTCCGTGATTTTACCTTTCAGCGCTTCATCCGCAGGGCCATAGACATCGGTGACGCATTCCTTGTAAACCTTGTCGAAATCCTCAAACGGCTGCATGATTTGATTTTTCACAACCATGCGCCGGGCATCCAGATCTTTGCGGTCGCGGGTCAGTGCCGCCCGGCGATCCTTGACCGCTTTAAGGGTCTCTTCCGTGCAGACCAGCGCCAGCGCTTCCGCCACGGACGCCTGTGCCTGAGCCTTGATGCTGTGCAGCTGTTCCTTGATGACGGGAAGCTGCTGCACCACAATCAGCCTGTCGGCTAACATCGGCTCCTGTGTGGTTACGGCGGCAGTAAGTTCTTTTTCCATGTTGTACCTCCTAATTTTTGCATAGAAAAACGGCAGAAAGGATAGTCCTTTCTCGCCGCTTCGTACCTGTTGAAAAATCCAACCGAATATGCTACAATATGGTTGTGTGTGGTGGAGACCTGTATTTTCCGGCTTGATGTTCCTGCATCAAGCGCCAACGGAATGTGCGGGTCTCTATCCATTTGTAGCGCACCGGCCGTTCTGGTCGGTGCTTTTTTCGTGTGCGGCGAGTATGTCATATACCGTGAGTTGGCCGATGATTTGGCGCTCAGCGGTGCTCTTAGGCTGTGTAGCGGTCTTTCCCTTGCGAGGTCTTGCGGGCGATTTCAGCTTCTTGCCGAACTCCTTGGCGTAACACTTTGCGCCGTACCCCGCTTCGATTGCCGCCGGATCTGTAATGACTCTGTGACACCGAGCGCATCTTACCATGCTTCTTTCCTCCGAAAATCATGAACATCTGGAATGCGTGCGTCAGCCGCACCGCCATGATGATCGCAATGATGACAAGCAGCCATTCGCCGCCGATTGCCCAGTAGCCACGCCAGCGGTAGGCGCTCGGCAACTGCCATATTGCCATCAGCCCTCCGGCTACGACCCCGGCCAGCGTGTCCAGCAGTCCTACGAGTACCCAATCCATCACACTCAGCTTCTTTTCCCTGCGCTTCATTTGAGGTTTGCTCCTTTCATGTAGGTTTTGACCAGCGCCCATTCATGGGCATCCTTTGGCTTCCCCGCCATTGTATCCAGCGCTTCTTCGATTCCGCACTGGTCACAAATCGTGATGCCCGGAACCTGACGGGAAAGAGCGTTGCTGTGCAAGCGCATCTTCATGGTCAGCTTCCCGCACCGGGGACACGGGAGCACCTGCGCCATCTCAGCTGCGGCATCCTGCACATCGAGGTATGTAGCAAAGACTTCATCCAGCAGCTTCTTCTCCGCGTAATCCTGAATCATTTGCATCACCTTACGAAACATCCCTTTCTTCCTCCAAAAGGCCAACCATTGCGCTCCACACCTTGTCGGTGTAGGCCGTGCTGCGAGTTCCTGCATTCCAAGCCTTTTCTGCCCCGCTCTTCCCAAGGTTGTACGCCATCATAGTTCGATTGATGTCTCCATCGTACAGGGCAAGATAACTTCCGAGCATATAGCACCCAGCCTTGATGTTCTGTCCGGCATCCAGCAGATCCGTGACTCCCAGCTCATCTTTGAGCCATCCGGCATTGATGCTGTTGATCTGCATCAGGCCATAATCCCCGGTTGAGCTGGTAGCGCTCACCGTATAGCCGCTCTCGACCTGCATGACGGCGTAGGCCAGCTCCAGCGGAACTTCGTACAAGTCGCACATCTCGGCTGTATACTGCTGTAAATCCGCATCCAGCGGCACATGGTATGTAATCGGCTCATAGGGAGCCGGGTCTCGCCGGATGCACTCACCCTGCTCGATGTCAGCTTGCACAGGAATCATCGCTATCGGGAGCTGCGTTTCTTTCGGTTGGAAAGCGAACGCCGCGGCGATGCTTCCGATTACCAGTAGTTGCGCCGCCGCTGTTGCCACCAGCGGGATTATTGCCTTTCGCATCATCCTGAACCTCCGTAATGCCGAACCGCTCGAACACATACCGCCGGGGCACTCTGCCCGGAAACGTAAGCAGACCCTTTGCTTCCAGCTCTTTGTTCATCTGCTGGATAAACTGATAGGCTCTGGATTTGCTGCATCCGACAATTTCCTGCACTTCGCTCACGCCGATAAAGTACGATTCTTTCACGTCCGACGCCCTCCTTTCGAAAAACGCATATTGGCCATCGCCACGAACAGGTTGTTCATTCGATCCATGATCTCATTCCATTCAGCCTGTTCGTCTTCTTCGATTTTCCCGTCTGCAACGATCTCTATCATCGCATCGCGCTTTATAATAAATTTTTGAACCGCCGCCAAAACGCCGATAACAGCTTCCGGCAGATCTTTCAGTTCAATCTCCGGCACCACCCGCTTGCCCAGCTCTGAGGACAGGCGCAAGTGCTGAACCGCAAGATACGGGGCTTGGTACACATCGCACATGGCACTCGCCACATCGCTGGGCACCGGGCGCTGGCTCTGCTCGTAATCCCGCAGGGAATCGACCGACACGCTCAAAAGCTGTGCGGCCTTCTCCTGCGTAAAACCAGCAGATTTCCGCGCGTTTTTGTAGATATTCTGGCAATCAACCGCCATTTCGCACAACTCTCCTTTCTGGTAAACTTATGATGTAAGAAATCACGCCCGCAGGTTCAGGCAGGACTCAATCGCGGACTTGATGTTCGCAGACGGCACCATCGTACCATTGATGACCTGGCTGACGTGTGCGCGGGAGTACCCGATTTCTTTTGCCAACTCGGTGACGCTCATATCGTCGCGCTCAACCATCGCTTTTTTGACTGACACGCACCACTCTGGCAGCGGAACTTTCTTCATGTTTTTTCTCCTTCCCGACAAAGATTCATCTAACAAATGTATTGAACACTTGTTTGATTTTTGATAGACTAAAAGGGCCAGTACCCACCATTCAACGCGTTCCCCTGCCTTTAAGCTGTTAAGCAGAAGCTCTTGGGGAGTAATCGCTTTACCTGCGCACCGCCGATTTGCAGTATCGGCGCTGCGCTTTGCAGCGATGCCTGTCATTAGGAGGAATCAACTTGCATGGTTTGTACTGCGTGGTACGTTGAAGCCCCTTTGCAGAGGGGCTTCGGGGAACGCGCTGAATGGAAAGCGCTGGCCCTTTCAATCTGACATTTGTTTTGTACAAGTGTATTATAATCTTGCGATTGCGATATTTCAAGACGAAATCATTGCGATTGCAAGGTTTTGTGAGGATACACAAAATGACGACCCAAAATTTGTATGATTCTATAACCCTTGCAGAAAACATCAAACTTCAAGCAAAAGCTCGCAATGTTCAGTTGAAAGATATGTTTGCCGAACTCGAAATGAGCAAAGGCACCCTTTCCAACTTACGCACTGGCCGCATGATGGCGGCTGATAGCCTTGCCCGCATCTCTGACTATCTCGACTGCTCCATGGACTTCCTCATGGGGCGCACTGTTGACCCCGCCGTACAGCGGATGAATCTGACAGATGATGAACGTCAAAAGGTTACAGATTATCTTCAATTCATTCTGAGTCAGCGGAAATAGTTCTCAGAGCCGCTCAGATAGCTCTATTTTGCGTTTTTGATTCTTCCGCAAGGAATTCCGTTTGATACAAAAAGCGGCTTAAATTGCCTCTTTGAGCGATTGTGTTCATTCGTCGATTACGAAGTGCGCGCCCTCGGTGATAAGCACCGTGCCGTGATGCTCGTCATTGACGATGGTGTTCCGTTTGCCGATGTACTCTGCCGGAAGCTCCCCGCTCTTCACCCGCTCAAGGTTGAACGGCGTCGGCTCCCAGCGGCCCTTGTAGGCCTCCGGGATCTTGCCCCACTCCGCTTTTGTGTAGTGGCGCATCAGGTCTGCCCCCATTCTTCTCCGCTCAGCAGCTTCCAACCGTAAGCATCGCAGAACCACCAGCCGGAGGATTCCCCATCGGCGAGGTAAATGATGTCCGATACGCTCAAGCTGTGGCCCTCGAAGCCTGTGGGCCTGTCTATGTTGAATCTGCGGAACAGGCCATCAAGCGTCTGCTGTGCATCCTTTCGGGTTTCCACATTACCCTCGTACACCAGACGGTAGTTCTCCCGATGGATGCCGCCCAGCGCTGCGGCCTGATCGGACGCCATGAATCGCAGTTTTACCTGCTCCATGGTGTCCTCTTTCAGCTGGTAGATCTCATACTTCATGTGAATCTTCCTTTCCTTGGTTTGCGGTGTTGGTTCCCGCGACCATCTTCGTGATGCCACGAAAATGGTTTCGGCCGATACCGGCGGCCATCATCAGGCGGGTTATTCTTTCCAGTTGCGGCCTGCGCCAATCGATGCATCTCGGATAGAGAGCATCCTATTCTTTCCTGTGCGAGTGCTGCGGAATGCCTGCATGGCCTCCCGAAAGGCATCGTCTTCAGCCAGTTCCCACGACTCAAAGTGGTAATACTGAATCTCGCCATCCTCGGCCTGATACTTAATTTCAATGTTCACGGCTCAAGCCTCCTCGATCTCCACGCACTTGATGCTGTTGCGAAGGTACTTCCGCCCCCGGAGCGCTTCACAGGCGGCGCACAGGTCATCGACCTTGCACCGCAAGAGGATGTCCTCAATCTCACTGCTCCCCTGCCGGTTATCGTATGCAGCCTTAACGGCCGCTGCTCGGTCATCATCCATCAGGACGGTCATGCAGGCCTTTCCTTCCTCACCCTTCATGCGGATGTTGTAGGTAAAAATGGCGCACTTCATGGTTTAGGCTCCTTTCTCACAGCTTGCGCAGGTTCGCATACTGGCGAAACAGGTCTTGGACGTATGCCCGGTGGATGGTTGAGCAAAACCACATCTCCGCATCCCGACCCGCCCGGACGGGCGGCACCCAGCTGGCCATCTCCACCACATCCGCATCGTAATCCTGCGGTGCGTGCTTGATTGTAGCCGCCAGCACCCGGATCACCCGGACGATGCCGTACTTCTGCACCATCTCCTTCACGTTCAGGCGGTTCATCTCGCTGGCAAGCTGTTCCAGCTTGTCGCGTTCCTCGAACCACTTCGCCCGGTCTTCTGCCGGAATAGTGGTCAGCTGCTTCATAAGCTCTTTGTCGAACATCATTCAGTCCTCCTCAACGACCCAGCCGGCGCAATAGCCGGGGTTGCGAAGCCTTGCTTTCTTCAAGGCTTCATCGAACGACCGGGCGCGAACCCGGATGGGTGGCAGGTTCCCGCCTACTATCTCCCATGTGTCCATCGGTGCCACAAACTTCATCGTGTGGCCCTCCCTCAGTTCCGGCTATCCCGCCGGATGCTCAAAATCTGGTCGTTGTCTCCGAAGCTCCGTTCCTGCAGGTTCTCGATGTCGTAAATCAGGAACGCAAGAATCAGAGCTTCCCGTGTGCAGCGCTTCCGCTCCCGGAACGTGTACGGCATCTTGGCCTTTAACAGCCGCTCCGCTACATCGTCCACAATGTCCAGCGTGGTGCTGTAGGTCTGCGGAGCCGCTGGACCGCGGCCATGCGATGTGTACTCAACAAGAAGTCTCATTCGTCCTCGTCCTCCTCTCCCTCGGTAACGCTGTCCATCTGGACGCTCCCGTAGGTGTAGCCGTTGTCGTTGCGAATGTAGACGGGCTGGTCTTCGTCGTACTGGCTCAGGATGTCAATCAACTCCCCCACCGTCATGGTGTCGTGGCACTGGCTGGGAGAGTACCCATCCCGGCGGCTGTCAATGTAAACATTCGTCATGGTATTGTCCTTTCTATCTAACAGGTGTTTGAATCATTTGTTAGATATATTATAATCTCACTTTTGTGAGATAGCAATACGATAATCTCATTTTAGTGAGATTCATGCTTTTGCACAAAAAGGAGGTCCTATTTTTGATATTTTGGGAGCGATTCTATCAGATGTGCGTTCTTCGAGGTACGAAGCCAAATCCGCTTGCAAAAGAGCTTGGCATCTCTTCTGGCGCTGTTACACGCTGGAAAAACGCCGAAGATCCACCATCGGGCAAGACCCTTATGCTTCTTGCCGACAGGCTGGACTGTTCCGTCGACTACCTGCTTGGCCGTACCGACGACCCCGTTCTTCATCAGTTGGATTCGTCGTCCTCGTCGGCTATATAACGCGCGCCCGCGCGTGATCGCGTGATGAAGACGATAGTCTTCATATCTTCTTATTCTTTTTCTTCTTCTTTTCTTAAGAAGATGGGTTTTTTCGGTTTTTGAAAAACCCAATGGGTTTTCACATTTTACGTACGTTTCAAAAATTTGTCGTTCTATCGAGTTTCATTTTTAACAGGATTTCGGTTTTTCTGCCTAAAATTTGAAAGTTACGATTCAAATTTCATCTTTTATTTTGCATTTCGCAAAACCCATCAAAACCGAAAAAAACGAACAAAACCCAAAAAACCGAATGGGTTTTTCGGGTTTTGAAAAAAGCGGGGCCATTAAGCCCCGCCAGAAACCACCTTGGAGATGACCAGCCGCCCTGCGAAGTACTTAAACTTCTCCGGCGAATGGAACAGCTTCTCAAAATATGCTGCATCTTCTTCTCGCAGATCCGTGAAGTCCTCTTCATCGACTCCCACCACGAAGAACGTGCCAACAATGATGTCGTAAGGCTTGCCGTCCCTGTACAGGGCTCGGTTCGGCTTGAGGCCCATGCACTTGCCCTCTTCGTTGCAGATCAGGCCCACCGGGCGGTGCGGGTCCGGGTAGAGCACCTGAATGTAGCCGCCCACAGCGTCTTGCAGTGCTTCAAGTTCGTTGTCAATGTCAATGCGTTCCGGGGCCTTTCCCGGCTCAATTTTTAATGCTTTCATGGCTTAAATCTCCTTTCCTGCCGACAGCGGCTTGCCATTCCATGCAACGCAGAACGGGTACGTATCCGTCTCTGTGCTGCGGAGCCAGCCGCCCTGCACGGCCATCATCGCTTCTACCCGGTACGCTTGCCGGGTGTGACTTCCCTTGATGTTCTTGTACAGCGCCCCGCCGTGAGACTTCTTGAAAGCCTTGGCCTCCTCTTCGGTTCTGAAAAACTTGTTGCAATACATAGTCAAACCTCCTTGTTGTTGAGCTGATATGCTTTGCCGCGATAATTGATGATGTGCCGATGGTCAGGCGTGCGGAACACTTCAATGCGCTTCTTGTCCACGTTCTTGATGCCAAGCTTCCGGCGAATGAACCGCACCGCAATTTTGATGGTTTCAGCGTTGGTCATGTCCTCAGCCTTGCGGCTCGGCCTCTGCGCATAGCGGCTCATACGGACTTTGCTGACCGCTTCGGCGTCCGCTTCCGTCCCATAGAATTTGTCGGGATCTCCGTAGCCGCTCACCTCGTAGAACCGCTGGCTGCTGACTTGTTCCAGGCGTCCGTTCCAAATCGTGTTGACGCAATAGGCCACATCCGGCCGAATGCCCTCTTTCTCGGCCACGCGGCCAACGAACAGCTCGATGCCCTGCTTATCCCACTCCTTGGAAAAAGTGCAGGCCACAATGCGGATGATTTCAGTTCCGTTGGTCAAATCGACCTTGGCCAGTTCACCTTGGCTCCCATTCATGCTTGCAGTGTTGAAGCGATACCCCTGCGCCAAGTACTTGTTCACCTCTGTCGTGAACATCTTGTTGATGTCTGAATACTTCATGGCCATCCCCCTTATCTAACAATCGTATAACCAGCATACTTGAAGTTGTTCACGAGCCTCGCCGCCTTTGCCAGATGCTCAGCGAGTTCTGCGGCCCGTGCTGCATCCATTGTTGCCCAGTCCATCGAAATGGTGATTTTAACTTTTTCACCAAACACCAAGCGGATTTCAATGGCTTCATCCAGCTCTGCGACTTGCCCTGTCAGCTCCCGCATTGCTTCGCTGAGCACTTTGTACGTTACCATTTTCATATTTTTCGGCCTCCGTTGTTGTTCATGCAGTCCAACAAATGTTTGACTGTGATTATATAATAATCCAACACCTGTTAGACGACAAGACCGCAAATCTAACAAGTGTTGGATTTCAGCGTATTACACAAGATTTCAGAAAGAAAGCTGGTAAAAAGGATGACGATTACTGTCCAACGCATTGTCGATTTGATGGAACATTACGGTTCATCGGGCGCTTTTATGTCGCGCCTGTGCGGGAAAAGCAGAACCCTTGTTGCGAGCTGGCAAGCGGGAAAATCTGTTCCTACCGCTTCGGACATCGCCACTATTGCCGCCCGCTATGGCGTGTCTGAAGCCTATCTCCGGGGAGAGGTAGATTTCCCGGAGTCGAATCTTTCCGCTTTGCAGAGGCGGCTCATGGACTCCACGCACGATCTGACAGATGATGAAATGCGAAAGGTAATAGAGTACGTCCGCTTCGTCAAATTCCTGCGCGAATAACAAAAGGACAGGCTCCCAAAGAGGGCCTGTCCGCGCCATCGGTGCTCGTTACTGCTGTTTCAGCGTTTCGATGTACTCAAGCACCCGCTTGACCTGTTCCGGGGTTAAATCCTTGATTTCTTCCCGAAGAACATCATCAAGCACATTTCCATGTCTGGAGCGCTCATCCGATGCAGGCATCTTCTCACTCCTTCCCGGCGCAAGCACGCCATTGGAAAGAGTAAGACAGCTTACAAGCAGATTCCAGCCATCTACCGAAATCCGTGAATAAATAACAGAAAGGGTTGTGAGGTTATGGGATTCAGATACAGAAAAAGTATTCGTCTTGGCGGCGGCTTCCGCATCAATATTTCAGGAAGCGGAATTGGGTATTCATGGGGTGTTCCGGGATACCGAATCACCAAAACGGCCAACGGAAAAATCAGACAAACAGCGTCCATCCCCGGAACCGGATTGAGTTACTCGACAGAGGAATCCCTGCATGAATCTGCACGACGAAACACAGCAAAAGAATCCCCTTATATTGATACCGAAGTTATTCAGTCTGTTGACCGTGAGAACTATAAAGATTCTGATTTCAAGGCCCTTATGAAGAAGATTCGTCGAACACGTTTTCTCAATAAAGCCTCTCTCATAATTGGCTCCATTGGTTTACTCGCCTTTATTGTTCTTCACACTCCCCAACGGCTCTTCCTTACCATTTTTTCTTTTGCCGTATTTTTCTATGTTCATTACGTCGCACCTGTAAAGTTGGAATATGATTTCACCGACGAACAGCGCGCGGCCTATGAAGAATGGTACACTGCATGGCGAAAATTATTTGCTTGCGATACCGTTTACTATGTGCCTGAAACATATACCAATAGTAACGCAAGAGAGCATGGCGGCGCAGAGAAAACCATTTCTGAGGAAAAGGTACTCGGAATGCCTAATCTTCCCTACTATCTTCGGACAAATGTTCCCGTATTCTCCGTGGCATTAAATCAGCGAGAATCGTTCTATATTTTTCCTGACAAGATATTCTATATTCACAACAAAAATATTAGTGCCTACGATATTGCTGAAGTGTCATTTGAAGTTGATTCTACTAACTATGTCACCGATGAAGCGCATCTGCCTGCGGATAGTAAAGTAGTCGGCAACACATGGCTCAATGTAAATTCTGATGGCTCTCCAGACAGGCGCTATAAACACAATATGCCTTGTCTTATTTGTGAATTTGGAAAGTTGCGAATTAGTTCCGATACCGGGTTGGATGTTCTTTTCTTGCTCAGCAATGCAGACAATGTTGAGCAATTCAAATCTATTCTCCCCCAATAAAAAGACCCCGGCCATTATAAAAATGGTCGGGGATTTCTAAACACGTCAGGAGGTATATTCTAATGCCCTGCTATAAGGATGAAAAAACTGGCACATGGTACTGCCAATTTCGCTACGCTGATTTCACCGGGAAACGAAAGCAGAAACGCAAGCGCGGCTTCAAAACCAAACGTGAAGCGCAGGAGTGGGAGCGCGAATTCCATCTGCAAAAGGCCAAGAGCTGTGATATGACTCTTGCCAGCTTCGTGGAGCTATATTTCAATGACCGGGAGCACCATGTCCGCGACACCACAATGGACACCAAGCGAAATATTTTTGACACCAAAATCGTTCCGCTTCTCGGAAACCGGAAAATGAACGAGATCACCGCTCTTGATATTCGAGATTGGCAGCAGCGAATCAAAGAAATGGGCGAAGCCACTGGCCTCCCCTATTCGGAAACATACCTCTACACCATTCACGCACAGTTGACCGCGCTCTTCAACTATGCCCAGACGTTCTACGGCCTGCGTTTCAATCCGTGCGATGCCTCTGGCTACATGGGTTCCTCCGTCGCCGGGGAAATGCTTATCATCACGAAAGACCAGTATGAGCTTTTGCGGAAAGAATTCCGCAATGAGGCCTATCTTCTGGCATTTGATATTCTATTTTGGACGGGATGCCGCGAGGGTGAGATGCTGGCGCTGTTGCCCAAAGACCTGACCGATGATGACCAGTTGCGCATCTACAAGACCTACCACAGAAAAAAAGGGCAGGACATCTTCGGCCCCACCAAGAACAGCAAAAAAGGAGGCAACCGAAATGTACCTATTCCACATTGGTTGGCCGAAGAGTTCCGAACCTACTGTTCCCGGCTCTACGGGCTGACCCCGGACGACCGCGTGTTCTACATGACGTGCACAGCGCTCAACAAAGAGCTGACCCGCTGCACCCAGCTAACCTATCTGCCAGACATTCGCGTCCACGATCTTCGGCACAGCCACGTTTCTCTCTGTATCGAACTTGGGTACTCTATTGTTCTGGTCGCCAAGCGAATCGGCGATACTGTTCCCGTCGTCATGCGGACCTATGCCCATTTGTACCCTAACAAGCAGCAGGAGCTTGTGTCGAAGCTGGAGGCCATCGGCTCCCCCACTTCTAACAATGATGACTCTGATTTGATGTCACTCGGCTAGGCCGAAAACAGGTGATGTCACGGCCCGTTTTGTGATGTCATGATGTCACAAAAGCCCCGGAAAGTTTCGATTTCTCGTTGCTTTCCGGGGCTTTCAAATTATTCTTCGATAATAAACCGTACTACCATTTCCCGGCGCGTCCAGCAGGTGCTTTTTGCCGCAGGTGATGTCAAAGTGATGTCATTCTTCCGAAATTCATCATTTTTCAGTCGTAGACACGTTTTATTTTTTCGTATTCCATTATTCGAGCTCAATCGTGGCCGGCGGCTTACCGGTGCAGTCGTAGAACACGCGGTTGACGTGCTTGACCTCATTGACGATGCGGCTGGTGACAGTACCCAGCACGTCCCAGGGCATATTGTAGCTCTCGGCGGTCATGAAGTCAGTGGTGGTGACGGCGCGCAGGGCCACGGCGTAGTCGTAGGTGCGCTCGTCGCCCATAACGCCGACGCTGTGCATATTGGTCAGAGCCGCATAATACTGGCTGATCTCCTTATCGAGGCCGGCCTTGGCGATCTCCTCACGCCAGATGGCGTCGGCGTCCTGCACGATCGCGACCTTCTCGGGGGTCACTTCGCCGATGATGCGGATGCCTAGACCGGGGCCGGGGAAGGGCTGGCGGCTGACCAGATACTCGGGCAGACCCAGCTCACGGCCAGCCTGACGGACTTCGTCCTTGAACAGGTTGCGCAGAGGCTCGACCAGCTCCTTGAAGTCCACGGTGTCGGGCAGGCCGCCGACGTTGTGGTGGCTCTTGATGACGGTGGACTCACCGCCCAGACCGCTCTCGACGACATCGGGGTAAATGGTACCCTGTGCGAGGAAATCGACCTTGCCGATCTGCTTCGCCTGTTCCTCAAAGACGCGGATGAACTCCTCGCCGATGATCTTGCGCTTGCGCTCCGGCTCAGTGACACCGGCCAGCTTTGCAAAGTAGCGGTCACGGGCGTCCACGCAGATGAAGTTGATGTCAAAGCCGTTGGCGTTGCCGGGGCCGAAGACAGAGCAGACCTCTTCCTTCTCGTTCTTGCGCAGCAGGCCGTGGTCAACAAAGACGCAGGTCAGCTGCTTGCCGATGGCCTTGGCCAGCATGGCAGCCAGCACGGAGGAATCGACGCCGCCGGACAGGGCACAGAGCACCTTGCCGCTGCCGATGCGCTTCCGCAGGGCCTCGACGTTGTTTTCCACGAAGGAGTCCATCTTCCAATCGCCGGTGCAGCCGCAGACGTTGTACACGAAGTTGTGCAGCATCTTCTTGCCCTCAGCGGTGTGGAGCACCTCGGGGTGGAACTGAACGGCATACAGCCCCTTTTCCTCGTTCTCAGCTGCGGCCACCGGGCAGTTGACGGTGTGGGCAGTGATTTTGAAGCCGGGCGCAGCCTGCTCGATATAGTCGTTGTGGCTCATCCAGCAGACGGTGGAGGGCTGCACATCGGTGAACATCTTGCTACTGTTGTCCACGAAGACCTCGGTCTTGCCGTACTCACGCTCGGGGGCGCGGCAGACGTGGCCGCCCAGCAGGTGCATCATGAGCTGGCTGCCGTAGCAGATGCCCAGCACAGGCACACCCCAGCTGAAGATCTCGGGGTCGACGGTGGGCGAATCCTCCAGATAGACGCTGTTGGGGCCGCCGGTGAAGATGATGCCCTTGGGGTTCTTCGCCTTGATGACGGACAGGTCCGTCTTATAGGAATAGATCTCACAGTAGACATTATTCTCGCGGACGCGGCGCGCGATGAGCTGATTGTACTGGCCGCCAAAGTCCAGCACGATCACGGTTTCATGCTGCATGATGTTCTCCTCTCTATATATCACTGGTGTGCTTCTTATAGCTAAGATTTAGTATAGCACATTTCACAACCAAAAGCGACATCTTTTGTGTATTTTTCTGTTTTGTTTTTCGTTTCGAATTGTAAACCCTTTCGCAAATCCAAAGTTGACGCAGCGTTTGCAGTCTGCCATACTGGGAGCATGGCCGCTTTGGGCCAGAACGTATAGGAGGAACAATTCTTATGAGTCAGAACACCCAGGCCGCTGCGGCCACCAAGTCCAAGTTCTCTGTGCGGGACATCTGCTATGCAGGTCTGTTCGCCGCCGTCATTGCCGTCATGGCCCAGATCTCCATCCCGATGCCTCTGGGCGTCCCCATGACCATGCAGACCTTCGCCATCACGCTGGCTGCTGTGGTGCTGGGTTCCAAGCTTTCCGCCATCGCTACGCTGGTGTACCTGGCACTGGGCGCTGTGGGCGTGCCGGTGCTGGCAAACTTCTCCGGCGGTTTCGATAAGTTCGTCGGCCCCACCGGCGGCTTCCTCATCTCTTTCCCCCTGATGGCCTACATCATCGGCCTCGGCGTGGAGCACCGTGACGCTTTCAAGGGTGCTTTCGTCACCGCTGTTATCGTCGGCACGGTGATCAACTATGTGGTGGGCGTTGCAATGTTCGTGGTCGTCGCCCACAGCACCATCGCCGTGGGTATCACCGCCTGCGTCCTGCCCTTCATCCCCACTGCCATCATCAAGGCAGTTCTGGCCTGCGCCATCGGCCTGAATCTGCGGAAGCGCATTCCGGGGCTGAAAGCATGAGCATCGTACTTCGTCCCCATCATCTGCTCTGCACGCAGGGCTACTCCGGCAAAGGCTATGACAACGATTTCGTGGCCCACATGACCGACGTGGTGCATCAGCTGCGGGATGTTCCCGGCACCACCATCCACCTCACCTTCTCCACTGACACCCTCTGCTCCTGCTGCCCCAACAAGCTGGGGACTGACCTCTGCGACACGCAGGAAAAGGTCAAGCGCTACGATGCAAAGACGGTGGAATACTTCGGCCTCGAGGAAAAGGATTACGTCTACCAGGACCTCATCCGCGAGATCGACGCCAAGGCCACGCCGGAGATCCTCGCCGACATCTGCCGCGACTGCTGCTGGTTCCCCATCAGCGCCTGCTGCAAGAATATCTGCGAAGGCCGGTATGTGAAATAAAGCGATAAAAAATACGGGATGCTGCAAAATGCCGCATCCCGTATTTTTGTTTTATCAGGCGATGAACTTATCGTACAGGCCGAACACGAAGATGAACAGGACGATGAGGGGCAGACCATAGGTCAGATAGCCGCGCATCCAGTCGTGCATCTTGAGGCCTTTGCCGGTGTTGACTTCCTTCTTGTAGTTGTCCCAGCCCCAGCCGTAGCGGGTGACGCAGAAGAGCAGGTAGACGAGGGAGCCCAGCGGCAGGAAGAGGTTGCTGACGAGGAAATCCTCCACATCCAGCACCGCGCCGCCGAAGATGGCGAAACCGTCCCAGGCCCAGACGTTGTAGCCCAGCACACAGGGCAGAGAGAGGGCGATGATGAGGAAGAAGTTGACAAGGCTGGACTTCTGACGGTTCCAGCCGGTCAGCTCCATGCCGCAGCAGATGATGTTCTCGAAGACGGCCAGCACGGTGGAAAGCGCCGCAAAGGCCATGAACAGGAAGAACAGGCTGCCCCACAGACGGCCCATCGCCATATTGGCGAAGATGTTGGGCAGGGTGATGAAGATGAGGCTGGGGCCGCTGGTCTGGTCCACGCCGTAAGTGAAGCAGGCCGGGAAGATGATGAGGCCGGCAGTGATGGCGACGAAGGTATCCAGCACCACGACGCGGACGCTCTCGCCCAGCAGGGCGTGCTCTTTGCCGATGTAGCTGCCGAAGATGGCCATTGCACCGATGCCGAGGCTCAGGGTGAAGAACGCCTGATTCATGGCCCCCACCAGCGTATTGACGATGCCCACTTCCTTCATCCGCTCAAAGTCGGGTACGAGGAAGAAGGTCAGGCCCTCCTTTGCGCCGGGCATGAACATGCTGTTGACTGCCAGCACCACCATGATGACCAGCAGGGCGATCATCATGACTTTCGTGACTTTCTCAAGGCCGTTCTGCAAACCGCGGGCGCAGACGAAGATGCCGATGGCCACAACGACCACCATCCAGAAGCCCATGGTCAGCGGGCTTGCCAGCATCTCGGTAAACTTACCGGCCACCTGGTCGGCGTCAAGGCCCACCAGCTTACCGGCAGCGGTCATGTAGAAGTAGTGGAGCATCCAGCCGGCCACCGTGGTGTAGAACATCATCAGCAGGTAGCAGCCGATGAGGGTGAAGTAGCCGTGGATGTGCCACTTCTGGCCGGGCTTTTCGAGGGCCTGATAGGCGCGCACCGGGCTCTTGTGGCTGGCACGGCCCACGGCGAACTCCATGGTCATGATGGGCAGACCCAGAATGACGAGGAACAGCAGGTAGAACAGCACAAAAGCGCCGCCGCCGCCCTGACCTGCCATGTAAGGGAACTTCCACACATTTCCGATGCCGATCGCGCAGCCGGCGGAAAGGAGGATGAACCCGAGTCTCGATTTGAGTTTTTCGCGTTCCATTGATTGTCTCCTTTATTGCACCTTGCAAAAATCTGCGCCCGTCGTTTCGTCCACGACGGGCGCACAGTATATTGATTATATCACAGCTTACGGCAAATTTCCCAGAAGTCTTGCTTGAATCTTTTTCATGTTTTTCTCAGGAGAGTTTGCTGTATTTTCATGTTTTGAGCAGTTCCGACTGCATTTCGTCCAGCTGCTCGTAGCTGTAAAGGCGGTTGAGGGCTTCCACCAGCTCTTTTTTCGAGAGCCGGGGCGGCAGGCCGAGAGCGCAGAGCAGCTTTGTTTTCCGCTCAGCCGAGCCCGCCGTACCCGAAAGCCCCCACTCATAGAGGTCGGTATAAGTAATTTGCCGCCCCTCCGGCTTTGCAGGGGCAATGCCGGCTTCTTCGCCCAGAGCGTCCCGGAGCGCCTGCAAAACGAGGGCATCGTCCACCCCCTCGACCCCCAGAAGCCCCTCTTTGCCGGGCTGAGCCTTCCGCTTTTCCTTGCCGTGGATGGCCGGAACGTAGGCTTGCACCACGTTCTTCTCCCCCACCAGATTCGTGATGTAGGTGCGGATGCGGAAGCCCGCTGCATCGGAGTCCGTCAGGAGGATAAGGCCGTTTTTGTGGGCCAGCTGTTTGAAGAGCTGCTGACGCTTCTTATCCTTATAAATGCCGAAGCCGTCCGTCAGCAGGATCATGGCGTCGGTCAGGTGGGAGAGACGGGCCGCATCGTATTTTCCCTCCACGATGAGCACACGGTCGGTGTGCAGCAGTTCCAGTTTCTCACTCATCTTCTTCCTCCTGCCATCGCCAGACGGCAGAGCGCCGTTTCCAGCAGGGTCTGCGCGCTCACGGGCTGGCTTTTCAGACTCTTGTCCAGCTCAAGCAAAATCTGCATACAGGCTTCCAGCTGGGGCAGCGTGTAGTGGCTGGCTGTCTCGGCAGAGCGCTTGAGCCGGTAGTCGCTGCCCTTGTAGCCGAAATCCTTGAACACGGTGCTGTAGCTCTTCCGCTTGGCTGCGCCCAGTTTGACCCGATAGAGGTCCACATAGCTGCCGATCATGGCCGCCGTGATGGGGATGGGCTCCTGCTGCAGGCGGAGAAGCGTTTGCAGCTTTTTGCAGGCACCGGTGGCGTTTTTCGCCGTTATCATCCGTATCATCTCGAAGACGTCGGCCTCGAGGCTCACAGTCCCCATCTCGGCCACCATGGCCGTGGTCACGGTCTGGTAGCCGGAGAGGGCGCAGAGCTTGTCCACCTCGTTCTCGAGAAGGAACGGGTCTTCGCCGCAGCGTTCCAGCAGGGCCGCCGCCGTACCCTCGGAGAGGGTGGTGTCCTGCGCCTTGGCGCGGTCCATCACCATGACCTTCAGCTCGTAGGGCTTGGGCTTGGCCAGCTCTTCGGCAAAGCCGACCTTGGTACACTGGGCGATGAGCTTCTGCGCCCGCTTGCCCAGCTTGAGCTTATTGCGCTCCATCTCGAACACGCTGCCCAGCACCACCACGGCATTCTCGAGGCTGGCCAGCGTGGCGCACAGCTCGTCGAGGTCTTTGTCGCTGTAGGCGGCGGGGTCCACCTCGGGCAGAAGCACCACGCGCCGCGTCCCGAAGAAGGAGATGGTGCCTGCCGCCATGATGAGTTGCTCGATTTCAGGCGCAGCACCGTCCAGAACGGTCGTCTCTTCGTCCTCACCCTCGGCCAGAAGCTTTGCCGCCCGGGCCACGGCCTGTCGGACAAGATAGCGCTCGCTGGAATAAAAATAGTAGACCGGACAGCCTCCCTGGGCAAGCTGCCGGAGTTTCGTTTCCGTTGCCAAATGATCGGCTCCTTTGTATTAGGATTATTTTATTCTATCATACTCTGCCCGCTTTGAAAAGCGTTCCCCCCTCGAGACGGAGGCGCAGACGTGAGACAGGCTCTGCGTCTCTCTCCATCCAGCGGTATTTGCTGCTCAGGGTCAGGCAGTCGGTGTACCGGATATTGTCCGGCCTTGCCATCGAGGCCAGCAGCCACTCGGCCCGGATGGGCTTCGCAGGCCGGACGGTGCCGCTGAGGGTGATGAACCTCTGCCCGCCGACACGCATCCGCAGAATGCAGCCCTGCCGGGTGCGGAAAAGTTCCAAGTCCACCCCGCCGCAGGAAGCACGGCGGGTGGTGTTCTCGGCCAGAGCGGCAGCCTCGATACGCTTTTGGGCCTCGATACGGCAGGGTTCTTCCGGCTGCATCCGCAGGTCAACCAGAAGCTCCACCGTCTTTACGCCCCGCTTTTCCAGTTGGCTTTCCACCGCCCGCCGGGTGGTGCTGCCGCCCCGGAAGAGGACGACGGCCTTTTCTCTCTGCGTAATAATGACAGCGGGTGAAGCCCGGGTCCCCACCAGCTCGATGTTCACCACATTCCAGCTCAGAGCCGTTTCCATTCCGATAGCCAGCGCCGCCAGCAGAATGACCGTCGGCAGAGCTACCCGAAGGCGGATGTGCCGCCGCATTGCCATTACGCAGAGCAGGATCAGCACAAGACACACCAGTGCGGCATAGGTCCCATCAAACCAGAGGGACGCTCCCGGCAGAACGGACACCCGGAAAGCCCACTCGTTCATCAGCCATGCCAGCCCTTCGGCACAGAAGGCCGCCGGGCGGCGGATGATCTCAAACAAAGGCAGGGATTCAAAATTCTGGGCCGCCAGACCCAGCAGAGCTGCACCGAGGCCGAAGCTCAGCATCGGCCCCACCAGCCAGAGGACGGCCACGCCCGACGCCACGGCCCAGACCGTCGTGCTCATCCCCCGCAGCACCAGCACCGGGAAGGTCGCCGCCGAGGCACAGAGGGAGACACAGAGCGAGTCCCACACGCCGCCCGCAAAGCGCCGGAAGAGAAGCACTGCGCGGGATGGTTTCTCCCGGCGGCTTTTCCGTTTCTTCTTTCTGTCGTAATAGCGCTCCCGCCCACGCCCTGCGCACTCAGCACCGGCCAGTGTTCCCATCACTGCCGCAAACGACAGCTCGAAGCCCACGTCATAGACCGCGTATCCGTTGCCCAAACACATGAGGACGCCTGCCGCGCCCAGCGAGGTGAGCGTATCCGCTGGGCCTCCCACCCAGACACCGAGGGAGCTGACCCAGACCGCCACCGCCGCCCGGAGGACAGAGGGCGTCGCGCCGGTGATGCCCACCAGCAGAAGGGCCGTTCCGGCCCGGAGCAGCGACCTCGCCCGCCGGTAAGCCCGGCTGCGCTCCCGCTCCCGGTGGGGCAGAGCATCCAGCAGGCCGCAGAAGATGGTGACGTGGAGGCCGCTCACCACCAGCACATGGGAAAGCCCCGCGCCCCGGTAGGCGCTGCGGAGAGTCGAAGTCAGATGGCTCCGGTCGCCCACCACCATCGCGGCCAGAACGCCGCCGGTATTTTCGGCCATGCCTTTTCGCAGGGCGCGGCTCAGCGCCGCCTGGAGCCGCGCCGTCCGGGCGCGGAAGCTTTCGCTCTGCCCAAGACGAAGCATCCCGGACAGATATTCCGCGCTGAGGACAATGCCGTCGGCGTAGTCGTCCAGACGCTGGGTGGCATCCGGCACATCCAGCGAAAAGCGGCCCCGGATGCGGCCTCCGGCCTCACATTTGGGCAGACTGGCGCACTCCACCCGGAAGTGGACAGCCTCCCCGTCCACTTTTTCCACCATCAGCACGGCACTCACCCGGCCCGCCGTGTAAGCGCGGCCTGTGCTCTCCACTTCGGCGGTGAGGGCCGCTTCTTTTCCGGCGTAGGCGTCCTGTATCTTTGCAAGCCGCGCGCCGGTCGTTTTCATGATGCCGACGCCCAGCACTGCGCCCAGAAGCAGGCAGACCGCATACCCTCTCGCGGCCCCGCCTCTCCACCAGACCAGCAGGCAGAAGAGAACAAAAATTGCCGCAGACGGCAGCAAAAGCCCCATCTGCGGCAAAAATGAGCACAACACTAACACACCCAGCGCACTCAGGCAGAACGCGCAGAGCGGGCGTCGCATATCGGTTTAGTGGAGGAACAGAGGCAGCGGCTCGAGGAAGATGATGTCCTTGCGCTGGGCAGCATCACCCTCGGCCAGAACGGCGGCCTGACCCACGATGGTACACTGGGTCTGCTCGGCCAGCTCGTCCAGAGCCTTGAGAGAGCCGCCGGTGGAGATGACATCATCCACGACCAGCACCCGCTTGCCGCTCATCTTGTCCAGCTCCTTGCGGTCGATGACCAGCTTCTGCTTGCCAGCAGTGGTGTTGGACTGGTCCTCAACGACAACAGGGTCGGGCATATACAGCTTGACGCCCTTGCGTGCGCAGACGTAGGGCTTGCCGCTCTGGCGGCTCATCTCGTGAGCCAGCGGGATGCCCTTGGCCTCAGCGGTCAGCAGGATGTCAAAATCCGGGCATTTCTTGAGCAGCTCAGCAGCAGCAGCCACCGTCAGCTCGGCGTCGCCCAGCATGATGAAGGCCGCAATGTCCATGTGGTCGTTCACCTTGCAGATGGTCAGCTCACGGGTCAGGCCCGCGACATTCAGCGTATAAGTCTTAGCCATATTCAACGATCTCCCTTACTTTTTTCGGAATCAGACAGGCAGCTTCTCGCCGCCCAGAACATGGAAGTGCAGATGCTTGACGGTCTGGCCGGCGTCCTCGCCCACATTGGAGATGACGCGGTAGCCGTTGTCGAGACCCTGCTCCTTGGCAAGCTTTGAGATGACCGCAAAGACATGGCCCAGCAGAGCGCCGTCTTCCTCGGTCAGCGCAGCGGCCGAGGGGATGTGCTTTTTGGGGATGACCAGGAAATGCACCTTGGCCTGCGGGGCGATGTCATAGAATGCCACCACCTGCTCGTCCTCATAGAGCTTCTTCGAGGGGATGTCCCCCGCTGCAATTTTGCAAAACAGACAATCTTCCATGGGAATCGCTCCTTCCAGATTTTTTAATGAGTCAACCTCTCAGTCTCGCTTCGCTCGCCAGCTCCCCTACCGAGGGGAGCCTCTGGCGAAGAGGTGAAGCTTTCCGCCATGCCAAGGCCTCCCCTATTGAGGGGAGGTGGCACGCCGTCAGGCGTGACGGAGAGGTTTATTCCAGAATCAGCCCAGCTGCTTCTCCACGATGCTCTTGACAGCGGCCAGAGCCTCGTCGATCTTGGTCTCGTCCTTCAGACCAGCCATAGCGAAGTCGGGCTTGCCGCCGCCCTTGCCGCCTGCGATGGCAGAGATCTCCTTGACCAGATTGCCGGCCTTCAGACCCTTTGCCTGAGCGTCCTTGGTCACGGTAACGGCCATGGTGATCTTGTCGTCAGACTTGCCCACCAGAACAGCCACAGCAGCAGCCTTGGCATTGTCACGGATGGTGTCGCACATGCCGCGCAGGGTGTCGCCGGAGGTACCGGTGAAGTAAGCGGAAGCGATCTTGACGTCGCCGACGGTCTCAGCGTTGTCGAACAGGCTGGTGACCTTGGAAGCGGCGACCTTTGCCTTGATGTCCTCCAGCTCCTTGCTCATGGCCTTGTTCTCAGCCATGACAGCCTCCGCACGAGCGGGCAGAGCGGCGACGTTGTTTGCCTTCAGGGTGTTCGCCACGGTATGCAGCATCGCTTCCTGCAGGTTTGCACGGATCAGCAGATTGCGGCCGGTGACAGCCTCGATACGGCGGATGCCGGCAGCAACAGAGCTCTCGCTGACGATCTTGAAGCCGCCGATCTGAGCGGTGTTCTTGACGTGGGTGCCGCCGCAGAACTCGGTGGACCAGCCCTCAATATCAACAACACGGACGACCTTGCCGTACTTCTCGCCGAACAGAGCCATAGCGCCCAGCTTCTTGGCCTCTTCGATGGGCATCTCCTTGACAGTGACGTTCATCGACTCGAAGATCTTGTCGTTGACGATCTTCTGCACGCGGACCAGCTCCTCGGGAGTGACAGCGCTGAAGTGGGTGAAGTCGAAGTGGGTGATGGAAGCGTCCTGATAGGAGCCTGCCTGATGGACATGGTCGCCCAGGACCTCGCGCAGAGCTGCCTGCAGCAGGTGGGTAGCGGTGTGGTTGCGGGCGATGGCCATGCGGTATTCCTTATCCACGCGGGCGGTCAGATGGTCGCCGACATGGACGATGCCGCTCTCGAGGGTGCAGGTGTGGACGTAGTAGCCCTTGGGGGTCTTCTTGACGTCCTGCACGCGCAGCACGCACTCAGCGCCGGTGATGACGCCGTGGTCTGCGGCCTGACCGCCCATCTCAGCGTAGAACGGGGTCTTATCGAGAACGACCAGCACGCCTTCCTTGGCCTGCTCGTCGGTGGCGATGGCGTCGGTCAGAGTCTCCTCATCGCTCAGCGCCACAACGACGCTGTCGCTCTTGAGGGTGTCGTAGCCGACGAACTCGGTGGGCTCAGCGGTCAGAGTGCCGAACAGGTCTTCGCTCCAACCGGAGATGTTCTTCTTGAGGCGCTCTGCACGGGCGCGCTCCTTCTGCTTGGTCATCTCGGCGTGGAAGCCCTCCTCGTCGATCTCGATGCCCTGCTCCGCAGCGATCTCCTTGGTCAGGTCGAGGGGGAAGCCGAAGGTATCGTTCAGCTTGAAGACGTCCAGACCCTTCAGCAGGTGCTCGTGAGCCTTTTCCAGACCGTCGATCATGTTGTTCAGGATGTTCATGCCGGCGTCGATGGTGCGGGCAAAGTTTGCCTCCTCGGTGCCGATGACCTTCTTGATATAGGCGTCGTGCTCACGAAGCTCGGGGTAAGCGGACTCGCTGGACTGGATGACCGTCTCCACCAGCTCCACGAGGAAGGGGCGGCTGATGCCCAGCATCCGGCCATGGCGGGCAGCGCGGCGGAGCAGACGGCGCAGCACGTAGCCGCGGCCCTCGTTGGAGGGCAGGATGCCGTCCGACACCATGAAGGTGCAGCTGCGGATGTGGTCGGTGATGACGCGGATGGAGATGTCCTCCTTGGGGTCGGCACCGTAGGTCTTGCCGGCGATGTGCTCCACATGGTGCAGCACGCTCTGGACGGTATCGACCTCGAACAGGTTGCCCACACCCTGCATCACGCAGGCCAGACGCTCCAGACCCATGCCGGTATCAATGTTGGGGCGTGCCAGACGCTCGTAATGGCCCTTGCCGTCGGCGTCGAACTGGCTGAACACCAGATTCCAGATCTCCATATAGCGGTCGCAGTCACAGCCCACGCCGCAGGTCGGCTTGCCGCAGCCATACTCGGGGCCGCGGTCGAAGTAGATCTCAGAGCAGGGGCCGCACGGGCCGGAGCCGTGCTCCCAGAAGTTGTCTTCCTTGCCCAGACGGACCATGTGGTCGGGGGCAACGCCCACCTTCTTGGTCCAGATGTCGTAAGCCTCATCGTCCTCTTTGTAGACGGAGATGTGCAGCTTATCCTTCGGGATCGCCATCCACTCGTCGGAAGTCAGGAACTCCCATGCCCAGGGAATGACCTCTTCCTTAAAGTAATCCTGGAAGGAGAAGTTGCCCAGCATCTCGAAGAAGGTGCCGTGGCGGGCGGTGATGCCCACGCGCTCGATGTCAGGGGTGCGGATGCACTTCTGGCAGGTGGTCACGCGATGACGGGGCGGCTCCTCCTGAGCGAGGAACCACTTCTTCATAGGTGCCATGCCGCTGTTGATGAGCAGCAGGCTGGGGTCGTTCTTCGGGACGAGCGGGAAGCTGTCCAGACGCAGGTGGCCTTTGCCCTCAAAGAAGGTAAGGTACTTGTCACGCAGTTCATTCAAACCGGTCCATTGCATAGTTTTAATCTCTCCTCGTGTATCGGCGTCCTCCTCCGGACGCAGTTTTTATGGCAAACTGACAAAAACAAAAAACAGCCCTCATCCCGAAAAGGGACGAAGGCTGTCTGAAAAGCTCCGTGGTACCACCCAAATTGCAGAAATGCCGCCGGGGCGCTCCTGCCGCTTTGTGCGCTGTAACGCTGCGCAGCGTCCGGTTTGTTTCGCCGGAAGCTCCGGGGTGGCGTAAAAAATGCTCTGCCGGAACGCCTTTCAGCCAAGGGCGTTCTCTCTGGGCGGCGGCACACATCCTTCTGGCCCCATCCTTGCCATTTGCCATAATTACCATTCACGCGCAAAGGGCATGCTGCTTCTTTGCGTTCATTTCAGATTATAGCATAGTCAGGCCATTTGTCAACGGGTTTTCCCAAAAATCGCGCTTTACCTGAAACAAGGTTACGGCACCCAGATGCGGACGATGCTGCTGATGGTGCCATCCTCGGTAAAGACCAGGGTGTTGTAAGGCGTCCAGTTGTCCTTATCCTCCGAGACGGCCTTGCCCACCTCGATAGTGCCGCTCGTCTCCACCGGCACAGCGTCCACGCTGGCGGAGCTGTCGCTGAGGGTCACACTGTCGTCCACGGGCAGCACGAGTTCTCCCATCATGTAGTAGACCGGGTAGTCGTCGTAGGTGACGGTGCGGTAGATGTCGCCGCTGCGCCAGAGGTCTACGCCGCCCTCTTCGATGCCGCCGTTGATGGAGACGGTGCCGTTCTCTTCATTCTTTTCGATTTTTTCCACAGTCACGTTCTGTGCTTCCACAGCACCGTCCAGATGGGTGCTGAAAACGCTGCCCACATCCAGCGCGTCCACATCCTCGGCGCGGTAGGCGTCGTAGCCGTAGACCGTCAGGGTCATCTGGCGCTTCTTGGTGTCCACGCTCGAGATGTTCGCGGCGAACTTATAGGATCCGGTCTTCATCTCTTCAAGACTGCCCTGGTCGATGGGCATTATGACGCCCTCTTCGCCGGGCAGGACGCGCACTTCGCTGCTCACCTCTTCGGCTTCGCTGGCGGCGGGCATCGAACCGGCCATGCCGCTGGCGGCACTGGCAGCGCTGGCAGAGCTGCATCCGGCCAGCATCCCCAGAGCCAGAACGCCTGCAAGGAGCATCAGTTTCTTGTCGTTCGTCATATCAATACCTTCTTCCCTCTTCAATCATGTAAGGCTCTCATTATACCATAAATGGAGATTTGATGATGAAACCATCGTTAAATTCCGATGAATTCTTTTTGCACCGGCACAGTATACTCTTGTTTTTTGAAAAAGTAAACAACCAACTTGACGTAAGAAGGCGGATTCGCTACAATAAAAGCAAATCTTAGCCTAGTCTTAAGTTAGAGAGAGGAAACTTCCGTGAAAATATTGAAAGTCAAATGTCTCGCCCCCACCCGGCTGGACAACTATCTGATGCAGCAATTCCCCGCGCTGAACCCGGGCCGTCTGAACAAGGCCCTGCGCGAAAATAAAATCAAGCTGAACGGCAAAAAGCAGCCGCTCTCCACCCGCGTGATGGCAGGCGATGAGATCAAGCTGTTCATCCTTGACGATGTTCTGGACGCTGACAAGCGTGTGGACGGCCCGGCGTGGAAGAACGCCCGCGGCCCGGCGCAGGTGGTGTACGACTGCCCGCAGATCCTCATCGTCAACAAGCCCGCCGGCCTCGCTGTGGACGGTCCCGACGACGACACCCTGCTGAACCGTGCTCTGCTCTACCTCAACCAGCAGGGCGAGTACAAGGAGAACGACATCTATACCCCCGCCCTCTGCCACCGCCTCGACACCGGCACCAGCGGTCTTGTCATCATCGCAAAGACGCCGGAGGCCGAGGAACTGTTCCTCGCCGCCATCAAGAGCCGTGAGGTGAAAAAGACCTACCTCTGCGTCACCTTCGGCCGTCCCACACCCCCGGACGCCACCCTCGGCGGCTATCTGCTCAAGGATGCCGACCGCGGCATCGTAAAGATCGTGGAGGACAAGCAGCCGGGTGCCAAGGACGTGGAGACACGCTACGAGACCATCGCCGTCTCCGGCCGTCTGGCTCTGCTCAAGGTGCAGCTCATCACCGGCCGCACCCATCAGATCCGCGCCCACATGGCAAGCATCGGCTGCCCCATCCTCGGCGACAGCAAGTACGGCAACAACACCGCCAACCGCGAACTGAAGCTCAAATATCAGGCCCTCTGTGCGTGGGAGCTGACCATGCCCCACTTCAACCAGCCCGATTTCGAGTTCCTCAGCGGCAAGACCTTCCACGCCCCGAAACCGTGGTACTATCAGCAGGTGCTGGATGGGACGCTGAAATAAAACGATACAGAAAAAGGGAGCTGTCCGCATGGGCAGCTCCCTTTCGTATTTATAAGGTATCAGACCCGCACCATATCTGCGGTGATCTCCTCGATGGAGTGTGCGCCGCACATCTGCATGGTGTCGGCCAGCTCACCGGCCAGCTTATCGATGTAGCACTTCACGCCCTCGGCACCGCCGCCGTAGACAGCCGTGACGAAGGGGCGGCAGATGAGGACGCCGTCCGCGCCCAGTGCCAGTGCCTTGAAGACGTCCACGCCGGTGCGGATGCCGCCGTCCACCAGGACCTTGACGCCGGTACCCTTGAGGGCTGCGGCGATCTCAGGCAGGACCTCGGCGGTAGCAGGACACTGGTCGAGGACGCGGCCGCCGTGGTTGGATACCACGATAGCGGCGGCACCGGCCTCCTTGGCCTTGAGAGCACCCTTGACGGTCATGACGCCCTTGACGATGAAGGGACGCTCGGCCAGCTTGACGATCTCAGCCAGTTCGGCCACGCTCTTGCTGCCGGCCGGAGGGGTCATATTCTTGAGGAAGGGCAGGCCGGCGGCATCCACGTCCATTGCCACGGCGAAGCAGCCGCTGGCCTTGGCCTGTGCCATCTTCTCTTTAATGGTGTCGATGTTCCAGGGCTTGATGGTCGGCACGCCGCAGCCATCGGCATTGCCGATGGCCTTGGTGGCCATGGTCATGACGTCGGGGTTGGTGCCGTCGCCGGTAAAGGCGGCGATGCCGCTCTCGGCGCAGGCGCGCACCAGCACGTCGTTGTAGGTCATGTCGGTGTAGGTATCGGAGTAGTGGAGGTTCACCGCGCCCACGGGACCGGCGAAGAAGGGATACTTGAAGCTGCGGCCAAACAGCTCCACGTGGGTGTCGGGGGTGCCGTTCTCGCAGAGGGTATCCATGTTCACCCGGATGTCGGCCCACTTATTATAATTGCGAATAGCGGTGTCGCCCACGCCCTTTGCGCCGGGGCCGGGGATCTGATTCTTGCAGGCCACGCCGTTGCACACCGGGCAGGCCTTGCAGTATTTGCCGATGCACTCGCGGGCATTGGCCAAAACATCTGAATAATTCATCTGTTTTTCCTCCTGAATTCCTTTTGTTTTCCGCAGAGTTTCCCGCTCTGCATACTCTCTGCCCTCATCATAGCCCCGTTTGCCGCCTGCGTCAAGGGGGGCTTCGTCTCCTTTTCATTTTTAGCCATCGAAGCTGCGTCATTTTTGAAAAAATGCAAACTTTTTTGAAAAAATGCTTGACAAAAGACCTTCTTTCAGGTATTATAGTGGAGCGCTGAGGGCCGCGGCCCGAAGCACTGAGAACTGAAGATGTGGAAAGATGGCTGAGTTGGTCTAAGGCGCACGACTGGAAATCGTGTAACGTGTCAAAAGCGTTCTGGGGTTCGAATCCCCATCTTTCCGCCACAAAACCCAGAACCGATGGTTCTGGGTTTTTGTTATATCCAGAAGTTGAAAGGATGCTTGTTATGTCTGTCACCATCGCCATGCCCCGGATGAGCACTGACCCGGAGCTTACCACCGCACAGTCAAAATATGTGGAAAGTCTGGCCCGGGCTGGTGCCGAGGTACACTGGGTAGAACTTTCCGACCCGGACGCCGCCGCAGCCGAGGCGCTGACCTGCGACGGACTCTTGCTGCCGGGCGGCGGTGACATGGACCCGGCCTTCTACGGACAGGAGCGCATCCCCGCCTGCGGTGAGCCGAACCTTCTGCGGGACGCCGCCGAGCCGAAGCTGCTGCGGGCGTTCCTCGCGGCAGACAAGCCGGTGCTGGGCATCTGCCGGGGCATTCAGGTGATGAACGTCGTGCTGGGCGGCACGCTGTATCAGGACATCAAGCCTTTCGAGCACGTTCCCCACAATGACCACTGGGCGAAAGTCCATACCGTCACGGTGCGGCGGGGGACGTTGCTGTCCCGCCTGCTGGGGCAGGACACCGTGCTCGTCAACAGCCAGCACCATCAGGCGGCAGACCGCATTGCCCCCGAATTAGAAATAGCCGCCCTCAGCGAGGACGGCATTGTGGAAGCACTGGAAAAGCCGGACGCGCACTTCTGCCTCGGCGTCCAGTGGCACCCGGAGTGGCTCAGCGACGCAGACCCGGCACAGCAGGGGCTGTTTGGGGCGTTTGTTGAGGCTTGTAGAGGGTAACGGCTTCTCGCGCTGGCAGCGCAGGGCTGGTTTTTTCTTTTGGTCAAGTGGCTTGCGCTCCGCGCGGGCCAGAGGTAGGGCTGGTTTTTTCTTTAAGCTGGTTCTCGCGCTGGTGGCGCGGGGCTGGTTTTTTCTTTTGGTCAAGTGGCTTGCGCTCCGCGCGGGCCAGAGGTAG